>ERZ791837.131-NODE-131-length-55846-cov-9.614848_pt1 | contig 55846 bp, 54 predicted proteins | sample MGYA00510292_ERZ791837 | MGnify/ENA primary metagenome ERZ791837 (study PRJEB30046, sample SAMN00715259) | human gut metagenome | study: EMG produced TPA metagenomics assembly of the A metagenome-wide association study of gut microbiota in type 2...
CGGTCTATATAAAGAATATCAGAGGTCTTGGGTATATATGGAATCAGGAGGTAAGTCAGTGACGAAACGACATCGTAAAAAGTGGGTTGATGCCTTGTCACTGGTGCTGCCGGTTCTACTCTTTTTTGCGGTATTGAACTGCTTTACCACCTATTTATATTATCAGGATTATCAATGTAAAATGGATATCCTGACAGAAGTTGCGGCGGGCGCAGAGACCACCGGCATGGATGTTGCCGCAGGATGGTTGAAAGGAAACGACCATCAAGCCAATGAACAAGGTAAGCAATTATTAGAGCAATACGGGTACTGGGAAAACAAAGGGACTTCGTTTTATGTGCGCTTCCGGCAGAATATCATGATAACCGGCTGTACAAGTGCAGTGCTATGTCTGTCTTTGCTAACGTTCCTGTTTTACCGGAAGAAAGCTGAGGCGAAAGAAAGTCGGAAACGATTGGAGCAGCTAGAGCAAATCCTGATTGCATTTCGGGAAAATCACTTTGAGGTAGTGCTGGACACAGAAGATTATGTCGGGCAGGAAAGACTGAAATTTCAGCTTGAAGCAATCGGACATCATATCCAGCTGCTGCAAGAGGAAGCCAGAGCGGAGAAGGAAAGCACAAAGGAAATGGTATCCGACATTTCCCATCAGCTGAAAACCCCGGTTGCAGCCTTGGATACCTGCTTTAGCATATTGCTGCGGAACAATCTGAGTGAGACGGAGCAACAGGAATTTCGCATCCGCTGCCGGAGTGCATTGGACGGATTGGAAACATTGTTGCAGTCTCTGCTGGAAATATCCAAACTGGAGACAGGTTTGATTCAGCTTGATCAGAAAACACTTCCCATTATGGATACGATCATCTCCGCAGTAAACCGAACGTATCCAAAGGCAGCGGAGAAAGGGATAGAACTTATTTTCGACTGCAACGAATCACTGGAGCATTGTGCACTCATGCAGGATAAACGTTGGCTTGGAGAAGCAATCATTAACGTTTTGGACAATGCCATCAAATACAGCCCAGAACATTCAAAAATCACGATCCGTCTACAAAAAAGAACCGGCTTTGTGAGAATTGAGATCGAGGATCAGGGAATCGGAATCCCGCAGAGTGAATACCATAAAATATTCCAGCGGTTTTACAGAGGGACTGCGCCGGAAGTCCGCGAAAAGAGCGGAACTGGCATCGGTCTGTATCTGTCCAGACAGATTATTGAGCAGCATGGTGGGACAATCACGATAGCCTCCGGCAAAGTCAGAAAAGGAAGTACCTTTTTGATTCAGCTGCCGGAGAATGGACTTTCGTAGAGATGATGAGCAGAAGTCTTTCAAATCTGTAAGACTTCTGCTCTCTTTTTGAAAGTGAAATGAAAGGTTCCTTTGATACAATGCTGGTAAATAAGAAAAGGAGGCCATTGGAGTGGGCGTGATATTAGAAACGAATCAGCTTTGCAAATTTTATGGGACGGGGGAAAATCAGGTCAAAGCCGTCAATCATGTGAATATCCAGATTCAACAGGGAGAATTTGTCGCCATTGTCGGAAAATCCGGCTCCGGAAAAAGTACCCTGCTGCATATGCTGGGCGGGCTGGATACACCAACCAGCGGCAGCGTGATCTTGTCTGACAAGGACCTGTATTCCATGAAGGAGGATCAGCTTGCTGTTTTCCGGAGAAGAAAGATCGGATTTGTATTTCAGGCATTCAATCTGGTATCCTCCATCAATGTGTGGGAAAATATCGTTCTTCCGTTGGGGCTTGACGGAAAAAAAGTGGATAAAGCTTATGTCAATGATATTATCACCACACTGGGTCTTGAACACCGGATTCATAATCTTCCGAATACCCTCTCCGGAGGACAGCAGCAGCGCGTTGCGATTGCAAGAGCCTTGGTAAACAGACCGGAGATTTTGTTTGCGGACGAGCCAACCGGAAATCTTGATTCCAAGACAAGTGACGAGGTGATCGCGCTGCTGAAAATGAGCGCAAAAAAATATGGACAGACGATTGTAATGATTACCCATGATGATGAGATCGCGCAGGTTGCTGACCGTATTTTAGTCATCGAGGATGGACAGGTGGTGGATTTCAATTGAGGACGATCAGCAAAATTGCATTCAGCAACGACAAAAGAAATCGGACAAGAAGTGTCCTCATTATGACGGCGATTTGCCTGACTACCATGCTTCTGGTCATTATCAGTACAATTGGAAATGGACTGATCCTCTTACAGAAGGATCAGGCTGCAAGCTCATACGGAAGCAACTACGGCCTGTTTATCGCCGCAGATGGTACGCAATTAAAAGAAGTGGAACGCAGAGCTGAGATATCTGATATCGGCATCATGTGTACGGAGGGCATCCTGAAAGGAAATGAAAATGGCGGCTTTGTCAGTGCGGATGAAACGGTCAGGAAAATGCTTCCCTATAATCAGGAATATGTGTTGAAGGAAGGTACCTATCCGGAAAAGGCGCAGGAAATTGCCGCAGGACGCGCTTTCTTTGATGCAGTGGGATACCATGATGTAAAGGTCGGAGACACCGTAACATTGGAGTACCGTTCCGGCATGCAGTCGGAATACGCACCGGTGGAATTTACTGTCAGCGGGATTTTATATGACCGGGATGAATATACCATCGAGGCTTCCTATGTTGTATTCGGTTCGCAGGATTTTTATAATGAGCGTGTTGCGGAGGGTGACAGGCAATATAATATCTATTTTACCTTGAGCGATTCTGCAAATGTATCTATGAATAATGTTGCGCCTGTTATAAAAGAAATCGCGGATTCCTGCGGCATTGACCAGAAAAACGTGATCATCAATGACCTCTACCTGCAGTGGGTATTGCAGCCGAGCTATGAAATGATTGTGGTTTGTGGAACCCTGATCCTCGGAATCGTGCTGTTTTCCGTTGTGGTCATTTATAATATCTTCCAGGTCGGGATCGCCCAGAAGGTTCAGGAGTACGGAAAAATCAAGGCGCTGGGTGCAACCAGAAAGCAGATGAAGCAGTTGATCTTTCGTGAGGGCATTCTTCTGGCGGTTCCTTCGATACCGCTGGGGCTGCTGTTTGGTTTCCTGATTGCAAAAGTCAGCTTCAACTGGCTGGTGGAGCAGGGAAATCTGGTATCGTCCGGAATCAAGAACCATCAGGTGCCTCTGTTTTCACTGACAATTATGCTCATCTGCATTTTTGTATCGTTTCTTACGGTCGTTTTGGCTCTGCGCAAACCCATGAAAATTGTTTCCCGGATTTCACCCATCGAAGCGACACGGTATCTTGACGGCTCCAAAACGCAAAAACAGGGCAGACGAAAAGGCAGAAAAGATGTCACCGTTTTCTCCATGGCAATGGCAAATGTGACAGGCAATCCGAAAAGAACCATTGCTACGATTCTTACCATGGGGCTTTCCTGTGTATTGTTTGTAATTATCTCTAATTATGTTGGGAATATTGACACGGAGCACGAGGCGCGGATTGCAATCAACCATGGACAATTTGAGTTGCAGCTGGATTATTCCCAGAATTATGATGAAGCCTATTCGGAGAATAATCTGGACACAATCCTACAGAACAACCCACTGAATGATTCTTTGATTAAAGAAATCAAATCCATCCCCGGTGTAACGGATGTACTGACGAGAGAAATCGTCTCTGCAGATCTGAACGGAACAAAATTTCCGGTTGCAATCGTAAATCAAGAGGATTTTGAAATGATGCGCGGGGATGGCGATATCGGTTCCATGGACTATGCACAGGCTGTCAAAAACGGGGATGTTTTCTTTGGCTGGTCCACGTGGATGGAAGCTGACGGGTATTCTGCGGGTGCACCGATTACATTCAACTTTGATAACGGAAGCGGAACCTATACCTATCATGGAAAAATCGCAGGCTCCTTTGTAAGCGCGGACACTTATCTGGTCATTCCGGAAGAAGTATACCGCTCTGTAAATCCGAAAGGGACATCTTATGGATACCTGTGGGTGGATTGTGCTAAAAAAGATGTGGCATCTGTAGAGCAAAGCCTGAATGACCTGCTCTCCGATACTTCTCATATCAAGCTGAACACCTATCACGCAGAATTGCAAACCGCAGAATACGCAAGCCGTATGATGAAGCTTGGCTGCTATCTGTTCATGGCAATTGTCGGTCTCATTGGGTTTATGAATCTGGCAAACACCATGATCATCAATATCACCACGAAGAAGCAGGAATACGGTGTGCTGCAAGCGGTAGGCATGACCAATAAGCAGTTGAATCTGTGCTTACAAATACAGGGCTTGATTTTTACGGTTGGCACCATCTGCGTCGCACTTGCTGCCGGTCTGCCCCTTGGCTATGCACTGTTTTCCTATGCGAAGCATAATGGGATTTTTGGAATGAACGTTTATCACGTTCCTCTTATCCCGATTCTTGTTATGATTCTTCTGGTTGGTATTCTACAAATTGTGCTTTCCTGTGTTTTAAGCAGTAATCTGAAAAAGGAAACGCTGGTAGAAAGAATAAGGTATCAGGGATAGCAAGTAATATGTAATGAACTAGGTCTTAACGAAGAGGAGAAATAGATAACTTCCGATTTATCGGGCTGACGAGATACAGAAAACAGAATAAGAATAATCAACAGGCAGGTGGTCTTGTAACGAGACTGCCTGCCAACTTTTATGCCTGCAAGTGCCATTGCTCAAGGGATGTTCAAATGAACCCTCCTTTGAACAACACCCACTGGGATGAATATGGTTAAATTGTATCAAGTTCAGTGTTCCAACGAGTACTTGATCTTGTGACATTAGTTGTGATCAAATTTTTCCCTAAGCTGTACCTTGTCCTTGGCATACCTGCGTCGCTCCTCATCAATATCCGCATAGTGCTTCTTGGTGGTGTTTACATCACTGTGTCCCAACACATCTGCCACAAGATATATGTCCCCGGTTTCCTTATATAATTCAGTGCCATAAGTACTCCTTAATTTATGAGGTGTAATATGTTTCATAGGGGTTACACCTGCTGAATACTTTTTCACAAGATTTTCAACGGATCTTACGGATATACGCCTTAACTGGCTTGAAAGGAAAAATGCATTTTCATGGCCGGAAAGGGCATTAATATGCTTTCTTTCATCAAGATAATCAAGCAAAGCTTCAGCAACTTCATCACTGAAATAAACAAATGACTCATAGCCACCTTTTCTGACAATTTTTATACGGCTGTTATTGAAGTCTATGTCATTTATATCAATTCCAACGCACTCAGACACACGGATCCCGGTACCAAGCATAAGAGTAAGCAGGGCAAGATCCCTTTTCTGGGTCTTTTTATGATATAATTGCTGCCTTTCAGATAATTTATTTCCATATTCGACTGCGTCCAGAAATTCAGCAACTTCGTTGGTATCCATACGGATGATGGCCTTTTTATGTATCTTAGGCATATCAACCTTTTCAGCAGGATTTGCCGTTACCTTGTCATTCTTATACAAATACGCATAAAATGTCCTTAAGGCTGATAATTTCCTTTTAATGGCACGTTCGCCGTTTGTGTATACACGTCCGTTTTTCTTATAATATTTCAAATATTCCAGGTATTCCTCAATGTCCTCAGCCTGGAGATCAGACAGGTCCTCAAGGGATATTTCGCTTAAACCACGCTCCTTAAAATAAGGATTAGAAGTGACCAGAAATTCATAAAAGGATTTCAGATCACGACAATAGCCCACACGGGTTCTTGAAGCCGTAGTGGGTTCGATACCTCTGATAAATATTTTAACGTATGGTGGCAGCTCAGCAAGTATCTGCCGTATGAGCAAAATATTGTTGTCATTTACCTGGTCGCTGTATGATCTGGCCATTGTTTATACCTCCAAAATAATTATTCTATAATCTATATCATACATCAATATTATAAATTATAATCTGACTTTTGTAATATAATTTATCTGCTTAAACAATTATGAATTGATTGTTTTGCAATTGCAGGTGGCTTTTTCTATTTTTGACAAATCCTTTATTTTCAAGGCTTTCAGCCACTTTCGGGGCTTAAAAATACCATTTACTCATATAGTATCAGCTCTGTCCACAGTTTGCAACATATTTTTTCGTAAAACCTGAGTTTTGCGCATACTTTTGTTGACACCAAAAATATAACACACCACTTCCAACACTGTCAACATTTTCTTTCCAGTCCACACAAAAGTAATGCGTAAAACTTCAGTTTTTCAATTAATTTTTTTACTTCTCTTGGAGAAATCTATACACGAATAATTCCAGACTAATCAAATGCCAGATCTTTACTCTTGTAAAACTCAGTTGCTCCCATGTCCGGACTAGGTTCAATAATTCCTTTTTCAAGCTGGTTAAGCTTGTCTATCAAAGTATAAATTGCCTGAAAGTCATATTCATATTGGTGATCATCAAATACATAAGGCTTCAAAGTCTGTTGATATTTACGCCCAAGCCGCTTGAAGTACATTTCACGTTCTTGCGGTTCTTTTTCCTTCAACAGGTCAACAAGTACCATCTGTGTATCATTTAATCCCAAAGACAATAATTGTTGACGTCGCTTTATATATACTACCGGAAGTGTCGGATAATCATAACCATCAAATGTGAGCTCGAGCCTTGTAAGCGTTTCATCAAGTTTGGACTCTTTTGTTTTGTCATAAAGTTTCACGAAGCCCCCGGCATTTCTCACACCTAAGTACTGAGTTACCCCCCCTCTTCCACTGATGTATTGATAATTTCTCTTATCCTTGACTAGATACATGTTGTCCCGGGGTTCTGAAAAATCAATAGCTAAGTCCCAACGGACGAGCTCAAACACATTAGTAAAGTAATTAGCTCCATAAAGGATATCGTCACTCAGGACGTCCAAAAAGCCATTCAGGACATAATAATCATCCTCAGATATGAACTTATTTGGATTAAATTCAATAAAGCCTTTACGCATGCCCTCAGCCGTTTCATCAAAGAAATAGTGTTCTATGACCAATACACTACCTGACAAGGTTTTAACAGTATAATGGTACTGGTATTTGTATAATGCATATTTTCTTTTAGAGTCAACATTAAACATTACACCATCATACCGCTTTATGTATTCAATCAAGCAATTACCATTACTGTCTTTATTAAACTCAAATTTAAGCCTTACCATATCCACCGAGTAGTTTTCTCCTGTTTTACTTTTACAGCTCATAGAAGAATAATACATGTTTTATACCCTTTTTCTCTTTTCCTTAATGTACTAAAGTACATATTTCACCCCCTATTAGACATAGGGGTGAAATTTTAACGTAACAGCCTTGTTATTAATCGAAGTAAATTGTTAAATAACGAAACTATATTATTAAATAGTCTAAGTAATCTCATGCCATACCTCCATACATGCCGGGGCAGGCTGTCAAGGGACGCGCAAACGCGCTAAACCCTATGACAGCCTTGCGCCCTTGGCATGTCATTTATAGTTACGCAGTCCCAAGTATGGGACTGCCACACGCAGCCATTTATTAACGACCTTTTCTACGCCCTCTAAATCTACGTTTAAGACGAACCACAGACAGATCAGACGTTGCCAACTGCTGGTTTTGTATTACAACCTCATCCGGCAATAAGTCGAGCTTTAACAGGTCTTCCACTTTCTCCCCGGTGTCATAGGCAAAGTAATCTTTATTAAAAATAAACTTATACTCAGTGTGCAGCGGTTTAATCATTTCCAAGTTAGAACAATTCTCATATTCGAATGGGTCATATTCAACACGCTTGAGGATACGCCAAGTCTTATTGACACATACAAGTCGGCTTGTGATCTGTCTCAACATAACGTCAATGAACCGGAAACGCTGTGAGGTACCAAGGATATACACCTTATTTTTTCGACACTGTAGCAGCTCTTTTAAAAGCTCGGTACTAATGTTGTCTTTATAGTTTCTGGAGTTCCAAATTGCTCCAATCTCATCGAAGAAAAATATAGTTACATCTGTTTTAGATTGCTCAATGTTAAGCATTTGTTTACTGGTCTTAAATTTAGTATATGGGATATCTTTGATATCCACATTAGAAATAATATGTATGTGCTGCGGTACAAACTTCTTTTCTTCATCATCCCACACAGGAAGCCCATTATACTTCTTGTAGATTGCCCGGACTACCATAGTACCATCTAATGTTTTACCAGAACCAAACACTTTATTTTTGTAGGCACTGATAATATCCACACGTCCAAAGTAAGGGCATACATTATATTTCTTGTATTTGATGTACTCGTACACGTCCATAGCTCCCCACAGGATGAACCTATACAGGTTCTTAATAAAAAAGGGGATAAACGGAATACAAGCATACAAAATGATAAATACAATAATTAAAATCAGTACAATCATAAGCGAAGCCCTCTAATAGCTCCGAGTATACAACTAAGTCCCAGGAGCAAAAATAAGAATACAAACATCCGGGCAAGCATTAAATATAAGTCACCCTCTGCATATATGTACATTACTAATTCGTCCATTCCATTACCTCCTACATTTTTTGGCTTGTTAGTATCCTATAAGCCGTCCTAAATACCCCCCAAGCTATCAAACATACAAAACATGCTAGAATAGCCACAAGGACCTTGTATACGTCTATAAGCTGTATATCGAGTTGATCAGTAGGTGTACCCACTCCATCCGTCGGAGTGGCAAAAGTTACAACTTTGTAATCATCCGAAAAGTTCTTTTCTTCTTCAGTTGTAATCTCAGTTCCGGTATCTTCTGTACTTACATCCGGAGCAGCTTCTACACGTGTAGCATTAAAACTTATCGGCATCAGGATCAGTAAGAATATCATTAAGTTCCTGAGTACTTTTCTTTTTATATTCATCAAATAAACGCTCCTCCTTCTTAAATTCCAGTACATACTTGTATTCATTAATCAACTGGATAGACCCAACAACGAATGTCGCAAACATTAAAAAGCCCCACATGTTATTCACCTTCTTCTTTTTGGTTAAGATCTTCCAGCTTCTCACGCTTCCGCTGCTTATATCTAGTGATCAGCTTAATACATAACCGGGTAAACGCTGACATCAGCCATTCAATTAACAGCCCAACAAACAACAATATAAAAAATATTTTCCACTTCATAATAAAATCACTCCTTATCAGAAAAATACAAAACTAGAGCTATAACAATAGACCCCACAATACCCATTGCTGCTAATATTAAAAAATTTCCATAATTATCAGCATGAAGAGAACACATCTCATTCAATCCATACAAACACACACCATCAAAAAACAAACACACACCATCAAAAAACAACCACAACCACCATAAAAACAAATAAAACATAAAATGCCCCTTAATCACTCAACCACAATTCATAACTTAAATAACCAACAACACCACAAAAACACTCAGCAAGTACGAGTTGCCAAAGTGTAAACTTAAAATCCAAGAATACAAATTCATAATTCATATATCCTAAGATCATGCCGAATAAATACCGGAAAAATTCTATTGCCATATCAAGACCCCCTAAATATTCTTATCATTGAGACTATGCCAGCACTGGAAAGCAAACCGAGTATCATAGTCCAATACTCGGACGGCATGAACCCCATCCCGGCTTTTACCATTTGCATAACTCCGTCATCCGGTTCAGGTGTCGAAGGATCATCAATCAGACCGAACAGCGATTTTATATTCTTCCACACGTTCGACATACTAAAATCATCATCATCAATATCAAGTTTAGGATCACTGGAAGAGCTGCCGTTATTTTGCGTATTCTGATTATTAATGTTTATATTAATACCTTGCCCACTTCCATCACCTGAGCCGCTGCCATTGCCTGAGCCTGATCCATTTTCTGCACCTTCTGCCGGATCTACTTCTTCTCCACCTTGAGAACTGCCGTCATAATTTAAAAGATCAAACGATAAGCAACGAACATCATTAGAATAACGACCATATGAAAAGCCATTTCCTTTACAATACAATCTAAAAGTGAAATAAATTCTACACGACTTTACTTCCATGTTAAAATTATTATCACCGCCTGAGCCACGCATATTAATTATAGTACGTGCAAGCGTTTGAAACGAAGACAGGGACATACTAGTTAATGCATGCCAAAAATCACCGCCACCATTACCATATACACTTAAAACCCTATAATCTGAAAGATTATAAGCATAACCATTAACAAACTTATCTAAACGCACAGATAAATCATCCGAAGTATACCCACCCGTATACATAGATCCATTACCATCAATCCCAACAATCTTCAAAACTGCCGACCCATTAACATAATAATCTTCAGGATGAGTAATCATATTAGAAGAACTATAAGACCTATCAATAATTAAAGCATAATTATCCGCATTATCACCACCAGACAACACACCTTTGAAGCTATCCCATTTAAACGCAGAACTATCTTGACTATCAGGATTATTATAATTAACAGCACCTAAAGGATTTCCAGTTTTAAGATAATTATTAAGCGCATTCTCATCATTAAAACGAGGTAGATTAGTGGCAGTAATAGAGGAATCTTTAATAAATGTCCCCATAGTAACTACATGATTATAATTAGCGTCCATATTTTTTTTCATTCCATCATCAACCCAATCAGTATCACCATATTCATCATGCCTACGCCATTTTCTATAAGTCATAAATTTTTTATTTGACTTCAAAAAATAACGATCATACACAGAATTATCTTTAATGGAAACAAGGCCAATATTAGTTCCCTTTTCACAAGCTACATAAAGCCAAGCATACAACGTATATGCTTCACAAGGGGAACATGATAATACATAGTAAAAGTCAACATTACCAGTACCCCACTGATCTACTGCCGCTTGATACAATCCACTATTGTTAACATCTATACCACCAACAAATTTTACAATTTCATCTAATGATTTAAGAGAACCATCACTATATCCGGTATCCTTAAACCCATCATCAGAAAAAGTTCCATCACTTGAAGCATAACAAACCGAGCTAAACATCATAACCACAACCAATATCAAAGATATTAATAATGGTATTTTATTTTTAAATATTGATTTCATAAGAAACCCCCTTTATAATTATTAATAAAAACAGAAAGGAAATAAAAAAAATGTTTACTATTCTTATCACAGATATCATAGTCTTAATTGTAATATTAGCACCACTATTTTTTATATTCAGAAAAGGCGGTCAGCTCATCAACGCATTGATCAACTGGCTAAACCGTCACTAATATTGTTTTAAAAAAAAAGAAGGTTCTCCCTACCTTCTTTTTTTTTGTGTACGCCCTCGCTTTCACTATCGGGCAACTCTGATAAGCTTTCTCAGAGACTTACAACCAACGGCAAGCACAGGAACAGCCATGAATAACATCATATACGGATTGGCCGCAATCGTAGTAAGCACTGTATCCATAACAGAGCCAAGGTTCCCAAGTGCTGTTGTAACTGCTGTAAATTCCATAACATACACCCCCTTTACCAATTATTTATGTAAGCAAGCATTACTTCTTTGGCTCATCCTTTAACGATAAAGCAGTAACGCTTGTACATTTCAACTTTTTATCAGCAAAATCAAAACCCATACTATAAGTTTTAAACATATCCGCCTTAACAAGAGGATTTTCACCGCCAGCAGTTAAAGTAATAACTGTCCTACCATCAGATAGACCAACCTCAAAGTAACTACCATCAAGCGTTCCATCTTTTTTCTTAATCTCTTTTTCATTTTTTGAAACAATCATAAAATTACCATGTAAACATTCCATTTTTCATACCTCCAATTAATCGCACTTACGATAGGCACAATCTCTAAACTCTGACATGTCTTTCAGACTTTCAACCATTCCAATTAAATCAGTTGACGTTACAAGACCAATTAAATCAAGTAGTACTATCCGTCCACCCTTACGTTCCTCTTCTCCATCATAACAAAAGAGAACAGCACCGGAGTTCTGACGCAGGTCAAAAGGAATTAATGCAGGCTTATCAATTACTATAAAATTAAAAAAGTCCATATTACCTTTACAACTAAAATAACAAATGCCATATTTTCGCATATAAAGCCCTCCAGCTAATTATTAAATTGTCAAACAAAAATATACGGGGAGACAAAACCAGAATTGATTTTACTTTGAAATGTTTCCTATTCCCTTTTAACAAAAAAAATACAAAACTTACTCGAAAAACTGCACCTGAGTTTTGCGAATAGATATGTTGAAGCAATAAATATAACAAATCACTATCAACACTTTCCACATCCACTACTGTTTCGTATTTCATATTCAAATTGTTAGGGTTATCTGGTGAATATTGTTATTTATGTTGAGACTGTTTGTAGAAATTTTGCAAAGAAAAATGCATAAATCACCGGGTATACATGAATATACGGGATCTATGCATTTTGTTAAGGCAAAATATATTAATTAATAATTTTATTATTTGGACTGCGTTAGTTACTCATTTTTCCTGCCTGCACATAGTTTTATATAGGGTTTGTTTGCTGCCTTGGATTTGTCACAGGTATAGATTATTATTGAGTCTGTTGTTTCAGATGTGTTCCTGTCAATGCTCATTTCCTGAGTTTTAGTTATGGACTCAACATAATATGTATGATATTTTCCGGATTTATAAATAAGAATTTCATCCCCATAACTTAAGGAATTAAGTCGGTTTAAAGAATACCCGAAGGTTCTTGACTGGTGTCCGAATATGTAATAATTTCCGTTACCATATTCATTTTTACTATATCCGGTTATGAGAAAAAATCTGTCCAGGTACTCAGATCTTTTTGAACCGTTAAATACAGGCATTTCAAGATCTATCTTTTTTATCATAAGAATTGAGTCGATATCTTCTGTATTTATGCCGGTATGATCAGTACCACCTGTTCCATTTTTATCGGATAATGAAGTACCTGGAGAATTACCCATATAATATACATAAGCACCGGCAGCATTACCTGCACAAATATCATTACCAATACCGGTATTATCATCCACTGTGGTTCTACTACTGCCCTCTTTCAGGTCTCTCCCACCGAAGTTTACGCCATTAGGGCTATTTTTTTCTGTATCTTTATCACATTCTGACATATACATATGGCATAGTTCACTGTTTAGATCATTGTATCTTTTTATCCTGATCAAATTATAGATTGTCACTGATCCTATGATAAGAAATATCGTTCCTGTTATAAAACATGCAACGTGCAAATGGTTTTCAGCATTATTTTTCTTCATTTTTTCTGACCACATTTTTCTTTCTGCTTATGACGAACACATAGAGCATAAACATAATTATGATAAATATTGAACCGAGACTTGCCGCAATATACCAGATCTCATTTACACCAAGCTTAACCTTCCTGTCATTCTTCATATTGTAATAGGCGGTTGTATTGTCGTTATCGATGGTGAACTCCTGTCTGGTTTCATCTTTTATATAGCCTTCCGGAGATTTTGTCTCCATCATATAATAGTCTCCATTAGGAATATTTGCCTCGGCATATCCTTTATCATCCGTTATCAATGTAAGAACCTTCTTGTCATTTTCCTTGTTATATACGGTAAATTCCGCACCTTTAAGATAAGTATCCCCCTGAGCGTCAAGCTTGTTTATACATAATTTACCGCCGGAGCTGTAATTCATGATATCATTGCCATTATTCAGTACAAAAATTCCGTCTGAGTTTCCATCATAGTTGACCTGATATTTATATGTATCAAGGACATAGCCATCCAATGTCTTGACTTCTTTCACATAATAACTGCCCACCGGAAGTTTTCCTGAATATATTCCCTTTCCTTTGTCATCCGTGGTTATGAAACCAAGGCATGACTCTTTAGGGATTTCTTTGCCTGAGATATTTATTTCATTTTCATTATACACTGCAAATACTGCACCCTTTAATGGCATCTTATCCCCGGATTCGCCAATTATCTTCTTTTCAAGACTTATATTTATGGTTCTGTACTCATTGTATATATCCGCTGTCTGGCTTAAATCTACACACTCTTCATATAATGAGACAGGTATTTCCCTGTCATTTGCAATATATCCATCAGGAGCAGCCAATTCCTTTATATAGTACTCGCCGTATGGCAGATAGTCGCTGGTGCATGTGCCATCGTCTCCGCTGGTTATCTCGCATATTTTATTATGTTCACCGTCAAAAATACCAAATACCGCACCACCTAAAGGTAATTTTGATGTTATAAGCCTGTAATATTCACCCTCATTTCCTTTTTCTTTTTTGAAATCTGTAAATAAATCTCCGGTTTTATTAAGTGTTATCCTTCCACATCTAACATCCACCATATTTACTATAATGCTACCATCTGAATATTCAATTTGTCCGGAAGTGATTGTTTCCTGTGTCTTATCATTTCCTATATTTATTACTATATCCTCACTTTTCATGTAACCATCCGGTGCTTTTATCTCTCTTAGTATATATGTTCCCTCAGGAAGTCCGGATATTTCCGTTTTCTCTGTACCGGTAATTATCTCCAGGTGATCATCTTTCAGACTAACATTACTAAGTTCTTCATAGTTAGTATACATAAATATTTTATGGTTAACATCATTGGTATTTTCAGAATCTTTTATGTTATCATCATTTTTTGTATTATCATCCCCTTTTACATTATCGACATCTTTTATATCCTCACTATTGTCCGCATACGGATATAATCCCAGCACTGCATTTTCCACCGGCTCACCTGCATCATCAATCTTTCTGATATCCAATTTGTACCTGACATTGTAAATATGTATCTCGGGCTCAGCTCCATTTTGCTCAATCCCCCCATCCCCGGGACTTACTTCATCTCCTGTGAGATTAACTGATCCAGTGCTCACCTCGTCCACATAATCTTCCTTATCTTGATCATATATGCCGATTTCCGTTTTTCCATCAACTACTCTCACACGGATAAGCATCTTATCTTCAAGCAGGGCGTACCCCTCCGGGGCTTCCAGTTCCTCAAGATAATATACTCCCGGCTCCATATTGCCGTTTATATTAATATAACCCTTTTCATCAGTGGAGAAATAATCAAAACCTGTAGCACTGTCTGTAACAGCTTCTTCTGTCTCCTTGTTTATCAACCTTATCCTGCAGGAATTGGCTTCTATAGGCATTAACGTATCTCCATCATATTTAACAATATTGAATCTTACCTTAAGTTTCTCATCATTAAGACTTAGCTTATATTCGTATTGTCCTTCCTCGCATGCCTCCGGAAAGCTTATATTTACAGGTTCTATCGCTTTAATATACTCGAAGCCGCTGCTGTTTAATGGTACATCATATTCCACAAGAACATATTTGCCGTAAGGGATTATAATATCAGTCTCCAGATGCCCTTTTTCATCTGTATAAATTATAGTCTCCTTCCCTTTAAGAACTACGGCAGCGTCAAGAAATCTGTCCCAGTCCTCCTTTGCAAATGCCCCATAGTCAGGACATTCGTCTTCATTTACCGGTATACCACTCTTTTTATTCCCGTTTTCATTATTTTCATGGGCTATATTTTCAGGCTCTGAATCTGCCTTTATATACGCCTCAATCTTGTCCCTGTCAAATAGCATAAATCCTGCATCCGCCAAAGGCAATTTCTCACCATTTGCTCCATCAACAGTCTTGTCCAGAGATATCTTATATTTCTTAGCCTCATCATATACATCTACCTGGTTGTCTGATTCATTTACCTCAGTAACTACTACGCCATAATCCGCCGCATTTTCCACAGTAATATCAGAGACTATATTTCCCTGTTCATCGTACTCCAGTGGCTTTATGGCACTGTCAGAGGCATTGTAAAGTCCTTCCGGGGCAGTTTCTTCTACTATGTAATATTTTCCCGGTAATATGCCCGTAAGTTCGGCGTAGCCCATTTCATTTGTCTCAGGAAATGTTGACACATAGGCACGTTCCTTTATATTGCCGGTTCCGGTCTTGATATCTGTTGCTGCATAGAGCTTGTACACAGCTCCCTCCACATTATCGTACTCAATATAGGTATCTGCCACATGCTTGCTAAGTCCAAGACCTCCGGATCTCTTTATATCACTGGTCTTTCTCGTGTCTATCTTCAGGGCATTTTTCACGCTGCTCCCACCGGCAGTTATGACCACCTTTATCATGTCGGGATTAAGATAGTATCCTGCTGGAGCCTGGGTCTCCTTAAGGTAATAAGTACCTGTCCTTAATATACCTGAGTATACATATCCGTCGTTTCCTGCAAATACACTTCCGCTTCCATAGGTTTTCTTTGACTCCCAATATCTGTCATGAACCTGCCTGCTTACAAACATTCTCACATTATTACCGTACACATCCTTCGCCATCTCCGTACAGTTGCTGTCACTGTATAATATATAGCAGCCGCTGGTCCTGTAATCACTTCCTGCATCGTTTACAGGCTGTCCATTTTCGGAATCCGTCTTTTTAATGCCAAACCTTCCCACATCTGAATACTGGTCTTCCACTTTTATACTGCCGGTATCCTGAAACAGCTTGTAAACTGTCTCATTAATCTTATATCCCTTTGGAGCCTTTATTTCCTTCATGTACAAGCAAGCTCCGTCTGAAAGTAAGTCTATATAAAACTGTCCCTCAGAATCGGTCACATACTTTTTGAGAAGTGATCTATTGCTGCAATCGTTCTCTGAATATACACCAAACTCAGCTCCCGGAAGCTTAACATCCATTACAGCCTTTCCGTAAAGTCCACATTTATTTACTTTGATATGATATACTTTTTCCTTATAATTTCCGGTAATAAGTCTCTGGTTTTTCTCGTTGGGATTTTTCCAGTAGTAAACCGAGCAGCTATTTCCGGAATTAGCTGCAGTAACTATCTCTCCTATGTATTTCTTCACGGCCTGTCCGTCAAGCATAGTATCATTCCCCAGTATATCTACAGCAGCCTTATAATAATTATTATAGTACTCGGCATATTCCCTGGTATGGATATCCTTCGGTGTCTTAACTCCACTGCTGTATACCCAGTAAAATAAAGACGCTGCCGCATAGGCGTTGTCATTTCTGTTGTTAAAATACCAGTAGTAAACTTTTCCATACACATAATTTCCTGCGTCCTTCTTATAACAGGAATATTTGTCCCCGGTCCGTGCACGCATACCGATATCTATGCAAAAAGCCTCTGTGTTCCCTGTCTCTGACTTCATGATAAGCTTATTGATTCTTCCATGATAATTGCAGCCAAGGGCAGACATGCTATCCTTAAGATTCTCTGAAGATATTGGCACTACCTCTGATATAATGGATGTTCTGCTTGTATCTGATATACTATTTATCCCTGACGCGTCACTTCCTGTGGCTACAACAGGGCTCTCAGGAATATACCTTATGTCCGGCGCCATGCCACTGTAGATATCCATAACTTGATCCGCCTTGGCATATCTTACTGACAATTCAGACATAATATCTTCCATGGTATTACCACCGACTTTATATGCCTTTAAGTCCTCCAGGGAAAGTCCATAATATATGCTTCCCCAGAAGAAATGATCAAGATCACCACCATTATCACCATACCGGATTATCTCCTCCAGTGACTCACCATCGTACTCACGCATATCTTTGTCATCATCTTCTCGCACATCTTCGCCGTCGTATGCCGGCTTATCTTCACTGATATATTCTGTTTTATCTTCATCGTCTTTAGCTTGTTCATTACCGAAAGATACCTGTTCCTCCTCTGTTTCAGCCTCCACCGTAAGGCTCACAGGAATATATAATGTAATAATGGAAATACATACGATCAGGGAGATCAATGCTCTTAATAGTTTGGATTTTTTTAATGAACCTGTTTTTAATGAACTGGTTGAATGTTCTTTCATATTACGTTCCTCCATATTTTGAACATCAGCCCATTTAAAATTTAATAAAGGGCTGACACTTAATGTCAAGTTCTCAGATAAAACCTGACACAATCACTTGAAATATGGATGAAAACCTGTAATCTGTTCAGTTGTATGAAACCAGCGACCGCCGTCGCCAGCTATAAAGAATGTTGTGAAGCCTATTGTATACTATTTTGATTTGACATATGTTACACAAGTATAAAAAATCAGTAAAATAAATTATCTATCATGTAAAAAAAGAGCCCCAACACCGCTCCCATAAAAATGGCAGCTGATGTTGCGACTCATATATTAATGTGCTTATGCTTCCTAATAGTTTCTTATCTCGTAATAAGGTATTACAATACTTGTTCCACTTACAATATCTGATGAAGTGAGACCGTTAATGCTCATAACCTCATCTATGTACTGGTTCACTGAGCTGTACTCTTCTGTCATATGATCCTCTGCGATACTCCAGAGGCTGTCACCTGCCTGTATTGTGTAGCAGGTGAAATACTTCTCACTGGCGTTTCCTGCCTTTGATCTGCTCTTAGTGCTTCCTGCAAAGAATATTATTCCAAAGGCAAGTGCAAGAACAGCAACTGAAAATACTGTAACCTTTCTTATTCTTGCTCTGCGTCTCTTCATTACTCTGTCGTGATATCTATGTCCTGTTGCCTTTTTTGTTCTGTTCATATCTGCCATAATCGTCCCTCCGCCTTAGTGTATCGTGATAATTCCAATACCTATATAAGATCAACTCTTTAAATGTGTTCGCGAACATTTGTTTGTTTTCATGTTATGATTATATAGCTCGAACATTCGTTTGTCAATATTTTTTCAAACATTTGTTCTTTTTTCTTTGCATTAACAGAACACATGTGCTATACTTGTTCATATAAGGATGATTATCCACCACGAGGAGGACTACATATGGGCACAGGAAAGCTTACAGACAAGCAGACAGAGATTTTGGAATTTATAAGAGAAAAGATACTGGCGAACGGATATCCACCATCAGTAAGAGAAATATGTCAGGCAGTGGGACTTAGATCTACATCTTCAGTTCACTCTCATTTATCACAGCTTGAGGAGAAGGGATACATAAGACGTGACCCTACCAAGCCAAGGGCCATTGATATAATTGACGAGGAATTTGCTCTCACAAGAAGAGAGCTTGTGAACGTACCTATAGTAGGAACAGTTGCAGCAGGTGAGCCTATACTTGCAACAGAGAATATTACAGATTACTTTCCTATTCCGCCCGAATTTCTCCATAATACCAATAAACAGACCTTTATACTCAAGGTTAAAGGTGAAAGTATGATAAACATAGGAATAAACAACGGAGACCTGGTTATTGTTGAGCAGTGTAACACAGCGTCAAATGGTGATCTTGTGGTGGCTCTTGTGGATGACTCCGCTACTGTTAAAACCTTCTACAGAGAGAACGGTTATATCAGACTCCAGCCTGAGAACGACGCAATGGATCCTATCATCGTGGAATCCTGTGATATCCTTGGAAAGGTCATCGGGCTGTTCCGTTCATACCGATAATAACCACAGCGATAAAACACGCTTTGCGAGTTTTATCCGCTGATTAGCAGTCGTCAAATGCAAACACGCAAGCGTGTTGCGCTTGACTCGTTGCTATAACAAAAAAACACCCCTGAGACGAATCATGTTATTGTGTAATACATTCGTTCATCTCAGGGTTATTTTTTTACTATCATTCACTAAAGTATCCGGACTTCCATACCATTATTATGGCTTTCCAACATATCTTCTTGCTGTATTTCCAGAATATCATTTGATTTTAATAAATAGACTTATCTGGATTTTGCTGTGATACCTTCTTGAACTTGTCGAAGTTCTCCTTAAAGAGCTCCACAACCTTTGGATCAAAGGATCTGCCGCTTAAGGATACGATCTCATTGTAGGTTTCCTCAAGGCTCCAGCCCCGCTTGTAATATCTCTCTGACGTCAGGGCATCAAATACATCACATACCGACATAAGACGGCTTATATAGGCAATCTCCTCACCCTTCATACCAAGATATCCTGTGCCGTCCCATTTCTCATGGTGCTCCTTGGCGATTATCCTGGCTATCTTCATGATCTCTCCCGGACACTTCTCAAGAAGTGCATCACCATAGAGTACGTGGCTCTTCATAATGGCAAATTCCTCATCGGTAAGTCTTCCCGGCTTATCAAGGATCTCTTCGGGGATCATCAGCTTTCCTATATCGTGCATCATGGCTGCTGTCGAAAGCATATCCACATACTCTTCATCGAAGCCTGACGCTTCTCCCAGTATCTTCATGTACTCGGCAACTCGCTTGATATGCTCACCGGTATACTTGGATTTGCTCTCTGAAAGCTCTGCAAATGCAAATATAAGCTCTTTCTGGTTACTCTTCATTTCCTCCGAGCTTGAGATTATGTTCCTTAACATATCGGAATTTCTTGCCACAATAAAATATGCCACAAATGACAGGATACATATTGTAAGAACACATGGAAAAATAGTGAACAACATCTGATCATTTATATCGTTATATATAGGCGCCACGGTGAACTCAGGCAGATAAAAATTATAAAGATTTGCCGCAAGCACACCTATTATGGAGAACAGGGACGCGTACAGCACCAGTGTTCTGTTATAATACAATGAAGAAATCAGTATAGGGAATATCCATACAACCAGACATGTATGGGACAGGATACTGTTCATAAGAGTACAGTCTATAACAGCAATGGCTATTACGATGTACTTTATATGGGTACTCTTATCATACTTAAGAAAATCAATGACAAATGTGGGTATGAACGCAATAACTGCTGCGGCAGACATGACATATGAAAGGACTACCCTGTTGCAGTTACCGCTAAAAAAAGAAAAACACCACATGGCAACAATAAGCGCTATAAAAATCCTCATACACTTTGAGGCGATATGATTTATCTTTATATAATTGTTGTCAAGTAATGTTTTCTCTCCCATGTTCCATAACTCCAAGAACTATAATTCAGATATATCCACGTACTTCCCATCACTCCAGATACGCTCAATGTCATAGAACCTTCTGGCTTCATCTGAGAATATATGAATGATTATATCATAATAATCCAATAAAATCCATCCACCTTCCGAATATCCCTCAATACTTTTTGAAAGAAATCCTGCCTTACCCATTTCTTCCGTAACAGCATCGCACATGGCCTGGACCTGGTTCTTATTTGTACCGTCAGCTATGACCATATAATCAGCTATGGAAGATATCTTCTTTATATCAAGGATCTTTATATCATATGCTTTTTTATCATCAAGGGCTTTATAAGCCGTTTTTAACATATTTATCGCGTCTGTCATATTATCCCCTCTTTTTAACATAATACTCATAAGTCTTCACAGACATTTCATCGGTCTGAGCAGTTGATGTTTCAAGATATGAAAGGGTATTCTTTAAAATATGCACTATACAGGTATCTATATCTGTAAATGCTTCCTTTCTTATCTCAGCAATCTCATTTAACGGACGTCTGTTAGGTTCAATATAATCTGCAACAAATACTATCTTTTCAAGAACGTTCATATCCGGCTTACCGGTAGTGTGAAACTCTATTGCAGATAATATATTCTCATCTGTAACTCCATACTTTGTTCTGGCATAATAGGCTCCAAGCTTTGCATGGAGAAGCTCAGGATTTTTTTTCTCCACATCAGATACAGGAAGTCCGAGCTTAGTACATCTGGCAATCTTCTCATCGCCGGTCAGACACTTGGCACAATCATGCAGAAGTCCTGCCGTAAGTGCCTTTTCCACGTCAGCGCCATAAACCATGGCAAGACAGCCTGACACATATTCTACACCAAGAGAGTGTTCGTACCTTTTCTGCGTAAGCTTCTTCTCAAGCTTTTCTCTCATTTCTGTTCTATCCATTGTAATCTTCCTCTTTTCCGGTCAAAAATCCAAGTCGTATAAATAGTACATATTCTCATCCCTGATACAGGTGATTGTCCATAATATAGGAATATACTCCTTCCGGCAGGCTATCCGACATATCTTTACCTGATTTTATGCCCTGCCTTATCTCACTTGAGGATACGTTTATATTATCTATCCTGGCGATCTGTATGTCTATACCTGAAAATATAGCTTCAAGCTCCCTGATCTTTTCATAAAGACTGCTATAGTCAAGATCATCCCTTATAGTGATCACCAGGGTTGCAAGGCCTGCAATAACCTCAGGCTTCTTCCATTTTTCAAAATACATGATGGAATCCGCCCCCATTATAAAATACCAGTGTACCAGAGGGTACATTTCATGGAGCATCGTCAGGGTATTCGCAGTGTAGGTATACCCGGACAGCTTCAATTCAAAATCCGATGCAAGAATAGCCTCATGCCCCATACAGGCTATCTCTGCCATGGCAAGACGATGCTTTCCCTCAACGATTCCATGATTTTCCTTGTAATCCGGCAGGTTGTTTGGCATTATATAAACTCTGTCCAGATTAAACTGCTTAAGAGCCTTCATTGCCAGCTCCATATGTCCTATATGGATGGGATTAAAGGTTCCTCCAAGGATTCCTATATTTAATGTCTGTTCTCTTGATATATCCATCTTACTTACTCTTAGGAAGCTCTATCTTTTTCTTGTCCTTTGATTCCTTGTAGAACACTATCTTTCTGCCTATTACCTGTACAATCTCTGATTTTGTACGCTCGGCGATTATAGCTGCTATCTCTCTTGGATCATCCATACAGTTCTTTAAAACATTTATCTTAACCAGCTCTCTGGCTGCCAGTGCCTCTGCCACGGAATTGGTGAATTCCGGCGTAAGGCTTGCTTTGCCAAGGCTTAAGATAGGCTCAATATTCATAGCAAGTCCCTTAAGATATGCTCTCTGCTTACTTGTCATAATCAATACTCCTTACTTATAGTAGTCAAATTCCAGGAAGTACATCTTAACTGTATCTCCCTCACATATTCCCAGATCCTCTAACTGCTTTAATATACCATTATCTCTTAAGAACTTCTGGAAGAAATCAAAGCCCTTCTCAGATTCCAGATTGGTATAACCTAACATCTTTTCTATACGAGGTCCTTCAACAATATATACGCCCTCTTCCTCATCGGACTTTCGCACCTCAAACGGAAGCTCAGGATCATCCATTGTTGAAAGGTCTATCTCTGCTTCAAATTCATTCACATCTGCAGGTGCCTGCTTAACCAGGTCATTTACATACCAGAGAAGCTCCTTGACTCCCTTTCCGGTCACTGCAGAAATTGGGAATACCTTAACACCCATCTTGTCCTCAAACTCCTCACGGAGCATGGTGATAACAGTGTCATAGCCTACTTCGTCAAGGACGTCAATCTTATTTGCAACTATAACTGTAGGGCGGTTCTCAATATCCTTATTATACTTCTTTAGCTCCTCGTTGATGACCTTTATGTCCTCAATAGGATCCCTGCCTTCAACCGAAGCGGCATCTACTATGTGCATTATGACCTTTGTTCTCTCAATATGTCTTAAGAACTGGAGTCCCAGACCCTTGCCTTCAGCAGCCCCTTCAATGATACCCGGAATATCTGCAATGACAAATCCGTTCTTGTCCCCAAGGTCAACCACACCCAGATTCGGTGTAAGGGTTGTAAAATGGTACTCTGCGATCTTAGGTTGTGCATTTGTAACACGGCTTAAGAATGTGGACTTACCTACGCTTGGAAATCCCACAAGTCCCACGTCTGCTATACACTTTAATTCAAGCTCCACTGTAAGCTCCTTGGCAGGCTGTCCCGGCTGGGCATACTTTGGTGCCTGCATGGTAGCAGTTACATACTGTCTGTTACCACGGCCGCCGCGACCACCTTTAAGAAGTACCACCGGCTCCTTCTTGTAAGCCATATCCATAATGACCTTACCGCTTTCTGCATCCTTTATGACTGTTCCGGGTGGAACCTTAAGAACAACATCCGCTCCGTTGCTGCCGTGACAATTACGCTTGCCACCGGCTTCACCGTCTTCTGCCCTGTACTTGGTCACATGGCGATAATTTGTAAGGGTGTTCATACCTTCATCAACTACGAACACCACATCGCCGCCGTTACCGCCGTCACCGCCGTCAGGACCGCCGTCAGGCACATATTTCTCACGACGGAATGAAACATGTCCGTCGCCGCCCTTGCCGGCTCTGATATATATCTTAGCTCTATCGGCAAACATTGCATTTACCTCCTTAATATTTCGTACAATATAGTAAAAAAGACCGGAATATTTAATACTCCGGTCTTGATAATAGCCTGTTAAAAGCCATAGGCATCACAGATTACTCACTTACAACTGGGTAAATTGAAACCTGCTTCTTGTCTCTGCCCTTTCTCTCGAATCTTACGATTCCATCAGCTGTTGCATATAATGTATCATCTCCACCGATGCCTACGTTAACACCTGGATGAATCTTTGTACCACGCTGTCTGTATAAAATGTTACCAGCCTTAACGAACTGACCGTCAGCTCTCTTGGCACCAAGTCTCTTTGACTCGGAATCTCTACCGTTCTTAGTAGAACCTACACCTTTCTTATGAGCGAAAAACTGAAGTTCCATCTTCATCATGATCTCTACACCTCCTTAAAGGTTATCAAAATATAATCGCCGTAGGACTCTTCAAGCCCCATCATACCACATCTGAACAGCCTTAATATTATAAGTGCCGTATCTGATGGCTCTCCGTGAAAATGAAGTGATATGTACCCGGTATCCTGATGGAAGTCCGAATAAAAATCGTCATCACACTGCTCCTCAATGGAGTTTATCACAGTAATGGTAAGTGCGGAAACTGCACTGCATACTATATCCATTCCCGGATCCGCATACTCAGCATGTCCACTGACCTCAAAGCCTACAACATTCTTATTACTGTCTTCAAATAACGATACATTTATCATATTAACAAATTAAGCGTTGATCTTCTTGATCTCAACCTTTGTATATGACTGTCTGTGACCATTCTTCTTGTGGTAACCGGTTTTTCTCTTATACTTGTAAACGATTACCTTCTTTGACTTTCCGTCACCTACAACTGAAGCTGATACTGTTGCGTTAGCAACCTTATCACCACATAAAACGTCTGAATCAGTACTTACTAAGATAACATCATCAAAAGTAACTTCGCTTCCTGCCTCTGCATTAAGCTTCTCAACCTTGATAACATCTCCTTCAGCTACCTTGTACTGCTTTCCGCCTGTTGCTATAATTGCGTACATAGGGTTATCCTCCTTAATCAAACTCGCCAGTTATGGTGTTGCATGAGCAAACTTATACCTCACTGTGCGGCATACTCATATAATCTAACATCCAATAAGACATTTGTCAACAGTTTTATATCATTTCTTTCAGGGATTTTCTGATTTTCTTTCTGGTGAGCTCCACCAGTCCCAGCTTAGTTATGTCAACAAACTTTGCAGGTACGGAATCCTTTTCCAGCTCCTCTGTAAGGACATTTTTTATATTGTTCATATACATCGGATCCTTCATGTTAATGAAATCTATTATTATGATCCCAGACAGATTTCTGAGCCTTAACTGCCTGCAGCATTCATAGGCAGCTTCAAGATTTACCTTATAAAGGTTCTCGTCAAGGCTCTTTCCCTTAACTGCCTTTCCGGTATTCACATCAATTACCACCATGGCCTCTGTCTGTTCTATTACAAGATACGCTCCTGACTTTAGCCACACCACAGGCTTTAATGCATTTTCTAGGTTCTTGTTAAGGTTATACACTGCCTTAAGAGAGCAAATACTGTCATCATAGAATGTAAGCTTCACATCAGTAATGTCATGCTCCAGAAAATGCTCATTAAATTCATCATATATATCCTTATTGTCAGTAACCACTTCTTCTAAACCGGCACCTCTTTTTGATATAAAGAAGTTAATATATTCATTCTCAGGCCTATAAAGCAGGCTGTAGAGCTTCCTTGTGGCAGCAGTGTCAATGATGGTTCTAAGCCTTCCGTTTAATTGCTTAAGCTCCGGGATCACCGTATTAATATCAGCATTCTCTGCTGAAGTTCTGAATATACATCCGAAGCCCTCTGAAAGTACCCCGGCGGCAGCAGTCTTAAACTCATCCCTGAGCTTCTTATCCTTTATCTTGTTTGATACGCCTATATTGCCGCTTAAATTTACTATCAGATATTCACCCTTAATATTCAGATCGGCACTTGCCACAGGGTTCTTGGTCTTTATGCCCTCCTTGCTTATCTGTATAAGAAGCTCATCTCCAACCTTTGGTGTTGTCCTGTTTCCGTGTGGGCTTAAGAATATATGCCTGTTGTCATCCATGCTGTAATATGCAGGCTTGTCTCCACCGTAATTAATGAAACAGGCATTAAGATTATTTACCACATTTGCCACCTTACCCACATATATGCCTCCAAGGGATGATGCCCCATCAGAGCAGGACAGTTCCTTAAGCTCCATATCCGAATAGAATGCCGACACTATTTTTTTGTTGTAATCAGTTATGATCAGCTTGTTCATATTAAGTCACTTTCAATCACTAAAATCTTGTTCCTGCCATGTAAAGTGGAACAAGCTCTCCCTTATCATCATCCATATATGTCTCAAGCCTGTGGATATGATAGTCAAAAAAGCTATAAGTAACCCCTGCAAATGTACACAGTGCCTGCATAACAAGGTCAGGCTTCAGGTTATACACGCTTCCTGTACTTAACAACATGTATATCTTACCATCCCTTACCTCAAGCTTCATGATTCCGGACTTGATATTTTCCTCACGTTCACTTTTCTTGGTCTTCTTGAGAATGATTATCTCAGGCTGTGCCATAAAATCCTCCACAGCATTAAGCAGCTTATCTTCCTTGTCATTTCCTTCATTAAAGGATATTACATAGTCTGAGGCAGCTACTACCGACATGGAATTTCCCGCATTATCAGGAAGAAGCACAATCTCAGACACCCGCATTTCATCAACGGATACGGCGTTTAAGGCATTTATCATGTCCTCCGAGGTGGTTATCTCGTCAAACTCACCATCGAAATATTCGCCGTCAGATGTAACTCCCATGGCAAGGGGAGCTGCAAATGATATTATCTGGTGAGGTGAATATCCCTTTGAGTAGGAAACCTTTATACCTGCTCTTCTTATCTCCTTCTGAAAATATCTCATAACATCAAGGTGTCCGATAAAACGAAGATTCCCAAGCTTTGAGTATTTAATTCTGAGCTTCAAAACAGACACCTCCTCCGTATCTTGCGGCACCACAACCGGAACATTTCATTCTGCAGTTAGGTGTAACCTCTTCATTTACGGCACGACGCCATTCATTCTTCATGAAATTCTTGGTCACTCCGATATCTATAAAATCCCATGGAAGGATCTCGTCAAGGCTTCTGTCCCTGTATACATAGAAGCCTATATCAATGCCGTGTTCCTCCATTGCCTTGTCCCAGTTCTCCTTGTGGAAATACTCTGTCCAGGCATCATATATCTGTCCCTTCTTATATACATCATATATAACGTCGCACAGCTTTCTGTCGCCTCTGGCAAGCAAGCCCTCAAGGATGGTTATGTCAGCCTCATGATACTGGAATTTCAGACTCTTGTGGTTCTTCTCGGTCTTAAATCTGTCCTTTACATAGTAGGCTCTCTTGACAAATTCCTCAGGTCTTATCATAGGTGCCCACTGGAACGGAGTAAATGGCTTCGGGACGAAGTAGGAAGCTGACGCAGTCACCATTACTCGTCCGTTTCTCTCCTCCTTAGGAACATTTGCAAAGTAAAGCTCTGTGATCTCCTCGGACAGATCTGCTATGCCGCCGATATCGTCATAGGTTTCCGTAGGAAGTCCCATCATGAAATAAAGCTTAACCTTGTCCCAGCCTCCCTTGAATGCCTTTAAGGCTCCGCCAAGTATATCTTCCTTGGTGAGACCTTTGTTTATGACGTTTCTGAGTCTCTGGGTTCCTGCCTCCGGTGCAAATGTCAGTGAGTTCTTCTTTACATCCTGTATCTTGCTCATTACATCAAGTGAGAACTCATCAATTCTTAAGGATGGCAGGGATATATTCACATGGTTGTTGTTCATCTGTTCAATAAGACAGTCTGTAAGCTTGGGAAGGCCTCTGTAGTCACTGGAGCTTAGAGAGCTGAAGGTAATCTCCTCCTGTCCGGTATTCTTAAGCATCTCCGTGGCATAATTCTTTAAGACCTCCACGTCCTTAGGTCTTGTTGGACGGTATATCATTCCCGCCTGACAGAACCTGCAGCCCCTTATACAGCCTCTCATTATCTCAAGGACAACTCTGTCCTGGGTGACCTTCATAAAGGATACCACAGGCTTTATAGGATATACTGAGGAGGACATGTCCTTTACCACCTGCTTCACTACTTTTGCAGGGACTTCATCATACATCGGTTCAAATGATTCTATGGTGCCATCCTCCTTATATGTCACCTCATAAAGAGATGGCACATATAAGCCCGGTATGTTAGAGGCCTTGATCAGGAAATCTTTTCTTGTCATTTCTGAGTGCTTGTATACCTTATAAAGATCAAGCAATGCGTCATAGGAGGTTTCTCCCTCACCGATATATACAATGTCGAAGAAATCTGCTATAGGCTCAGGATTATAGGCACACGGACCGCCGCATATGACTATGGTATCTCCCTTCTTTCTGTCCCTTGATCTTATAGGTAAGCCTGACAGATCAAGAATCTGAAGTATATTGGTGTAGCACATCTCGTACTGAAGTGTTATTCCAAGAAAATCAAAATCTTTTATGGGGTCCTGGGACTCAAGGGCAAATAAGGGTATATCCTTCTCCCTCATTATCTTGTCAAGATCCGGCCACGGTGAGTACACTCTCTCACACCAGGTATCCTCTCTTCTGTTAAACATATCATATAGTATCTGTATTCCCAGATGAGACATTCCAATCTCATATACATCAGGAAAACACATGCAAAATCTTATATCTATATCTTCCGGACTTTTCATTACACTGTTGTACTCACCGCCTATATATCTGGCAGGCTTCTCAACAGACATAAGTATCTCGTCCGATAAAGCTAACTTTCTCATTAATTAAAAATGTCCTTTTCAAATTCTTTTCAGATCCAAATATTTTTCCACATAATCGAACGTCAGCCCACTCCGTAACCGGCAGGGCTGACGTATGATCTTGCAGTATATATTATCAAGCCTTATGCTTAATTCTTAAAGCTGTGGATAGGAGCAGGTATTCTTCCGCCTCTGTTGATGAACTTATCGCAGGCAAACTGATTTACAGGCATTATAGGTGCATAACCTAAGAGTCCGCCAAATTCAACTGTATCGCCTACTGTCTTGCCTATAACAGGTATAAGTCTTACTGCTGTGGTCTTCTGGTTGATCATTCCAAGAGCCATCTCATCAGCAATGATACCGGAAATAGTAGTAGCCTTTGTATCACCCGGAATTGCTATCATATCAAGACCTACTGAACATACGCAGGTCATAGCCTCAAGCTTCTCCAGTGTGAGAGCACCTGCCGAAACAGCATCTATCATTCTCTGATCCTCACTTACAGGTATGAAGGCACCGCTTAGTCCTCCTACATATGATGAAGCCATAACTCCGCCCTTCTTAACCTGATCGTTCAACATAGCAAGAGCTGCTGTTGTTCCAGGGGCGCCGGCATACTCAAGACCGATCTCCTCAAGGATCTCACCTACACTGTCACCTACTGCAGGAGTTGGAGCCAGGGAAAGATCTACGATTCCGAAAGGAACGTCAAGAAGCTTTGAAGCCTCCTTTGCCACCAGCTGACCTACTCTTGTAACCTTAAATGCTGTCTTCTTTATTGTCTCACAGAGAACCTCGAAGTTCTCTCCTCTTACCTGCTCAAGGGCACTCTTAACGACACCCGGACCGCTGACACCTACATTTATGATGCAGTCAGCTTCTGTAACACCGTGGAAGGCACCTGCCATGAACGGATTATCGTCAGGGGCATTACAGAATACTACGAACTTACAACATCCAAGGGAATCCTGTTCCTTTGTAAGCTCTGCTGTCTCAAGGATCATCTCACCGATAAGCTTTACAGCGTCCATGTTTATACCGGTCTTTGTGGAGCCTACATTTACAGAGCTGCACACAACATCTGTAGTTGCTAAAGCCTTAGGTATGGAACGGATGAGAAGCTCATCTGCAGGAGTCATTCCCTTACATACAAGAGCTGAATATCCACCGATGAAATTAACGCCCACCTTCTTGGCAGCCTTATCAAGAGTTTCCGCAAGCTTAACAAAATCATCAGTTGTCTTACATACAGAACCGCCCACTAACGCTATAGGTGTAACGGAAATTCTCTTATGTACAACAGGTACGCCGTACATCTCTGAGATCTTCTCACCTGTGGCAACAAGGTGCTCTGCCTTTGTTGTTATCTTCTTATATATCTTATTACAGGTATCCTCCACATCTGCACCTACGCAGTCAAGAAGACTGATACCCATCGTTATGGTCCTAACATCAAGATTCATCTTGGAAACCATTGCATTCGTCTCCAAAACCTCATTTATACTGATCATATCTTTCCTCCGGTTATATATTATAATAGTGATTAGATTCTGTGCATTGATTCAAATATTGATTCATGCTGTATCTTGATCTGAACACCGATTTCCTCACCGATTTTATCGAGGTCAGAAGCGATTGCAGCTGTTCCCTTTGAAGACTTCTCAATATCTACTACCATCATCATATTGAAGTACCCCCCGACTATTGTCTGAGTAATATCCAGTATATTGATCTCATTGTCAGCAAAGTATACACACACCTTTGCAATAATACCTACAGAGTCCTTACCTACTACAGTTACAATTCTCTTCTTCATGAAAGCATCCTCCATTAATTCTTTGAGTAATTTATTTAAACTTAAAATTAATTAGTTTCTATAATATGTCCCGGCATATCTCTTTTGGCAACACATAAGCCAAAATCTCTTACGTCATTGCTGAAGCTGTTTCCTGCCATCTCAAGCTTGACAGTTTCATAGGCAAGCTCCTCGAAGTTATTCTCCTTGCTAAGATGACCAAGCAATATGCCTTTGATATGATCATTGAGCAGTTCCTTTATGAGCTGACCTGATCTTTCGTTTGACAGATGGCCGTGGGATCCAAGTATCCTCCTCTTAAGGTAATAGGGATATGATCCCGCCTCAAGCATTCTCACATCGTGATTGGCCTCAATGACCATTATGTCTGAATTTTTCAACTTGTCAACTATATAATCGTCATAATCTCCCAAATCTGTTGCAATGGATATCTTTTTCCCATCATTTGACATGGAATAGCATACCGGATCATTTGCGTCATGCCATATGGCTGTAGGATCCACAGATATGTCATTTATCTCAAAGACCTGATCCGGTGATACGGTACGATAAAGTTCTTCATCTATCTGTCCCAATGTTTTGTTGGCTGTTATGCCCTCTATGGTCCCCCTTGTGGCATATATGGGGACACCGTATTTCCTGGCTATTATCCCAAGCCCCTTTACATGGTCTATATGCTCATGGGTTACAAGAACACCATTTAACTCTGATGGCTTTATGCCTATCTCCCTAAGTCCGTTTTCTATCTTTTTTCCGCTTACCCCTGCGTCCACAAGGATATGTGTATCTGAATTTCCGACGTAATAGCAATTTCCGCTGCTTCCGCTGGCTATACTTAACAGTTTCACAAAATATACCTCTTTAGTATTCTGACAGGCTATATCTGTACAAGCCTCATGCTGTCTACGAACACCTTATTGAAGTGTTCATTTGCGGCAAGATTTATATATTCTGTCTTTTTATTATTTCTGATGATATCTTCTGTTATGTCTGATCTGAATAACATCAGATATGAGCCTGCCAGGGATGTGTTTCCTGAAATCTTTGTCTTTCCCGAGAAATATCCCGGGAACATCCCAAGCCTTATGGCCTTGTCTGTATCCAGATGAAAACCAAATCCACCTGATATATATATATTCTCAATGTCCGAAACGGACACACCGGCTTCTTTTATGAGGGTAGCTATGCCCCCTGCTATGGCAGCCTTTGCAAGAAGAAAATCGTGCACCATGTCCATTGTGAGAACATTGTCCCCGGTCAGTGGAAGACCCTCATCGAAATACTCAGGGCAGATGATACCATTTTCATCTATCTTACCGGATCTCCTGTAGAGATCTATATAGTCAAATAATGTAGAACCATAAAGTCCTCCGCTGAAGGCTCCTTCAAAGGCAGGTCCGCAGGCTGTGGATACTGCAAATCCCCCATCCCTGCCGGCAAGAAGTATCTCACCGTTTGTTCCAAGATCTATGAGCAGCCTGTACTTTTTGCTGTCATAGAGTCCAAGCGCCGCTGCACCGGAGGAGATATCTCCCCCTACAAATGCGCTTATCTCCGGTGCGATATAATACGGGATCCCGGAAAGGCTGACACCACTGGTTCTGCTATGCCCCAGTATATCCGACACGTCCTCTCCGTGATACGTTATTTTTTTTGTTTTAAAGGGATATGAAGCAAGACATTCCGTTCCGGTTCCTACCAGGATATAGGTCATTGCCGTATTGCCCGAAAAGCATATCCTGCTGATCTCGGTATCAGATATACCTGTCTTTTTTATAAGCTCATCTACACCCTTTAATATATCCTCTGCCACCATGTTATGGAGCAGTTCAAGTCCCGACGCCTCCGCCGCAAGATTAATACGGCTTACCACATCGGCCCCGGTTGCAGTCTGTGAATTAATGGTCTTATATACAGAAGCCCTTGAACCGTCACTAAGCTTAATAAGCTCCATGGCTATGGTGGTGGTTCCGATATCAACGGCTATTCCATACCCCTGCGGCATTTTGCTGTCACCTGCAGCTATGGCATCTTTAACAATCCCCGGATCAACTGAGTGATCTGCCAGAATATTTGTTTCCTTTATATCCATGTATATCTCAATATCTTCCGTAACCTCATACCGGCAGCTCTTCACAAACTGTCCCTTGTTTGTTATAAGTACGTTACATGCGTTACATCTTCCATTTCCTCCACAGTTTCCCTGAAAGAAATATCCGTTGTCACACAAAAGCTTATACAGGTTGGTCCCCGGCTCGCAGGATATGCTGTTTTTCTTATTCACAGTTACTATGCACATAAATATTAATAAATTCCCTTGGTCATTACTTCCTTAGGCTTATATCCTTTCTCTGAAAGAGTATTGATTATAAGCTGCTTGTGCTCAGATCCGAAGGCCTCCATTGTAATAATAAGTTCAACGGCAGAGCTTCTGTTGATAGATACGAACTGGTTGTGCTCCAGCTTGATGATATTACCGTTAAGATCAGCAATAACCTTCGATATGTTCATAAGAGCACCCGGCTTGTCAGGAAGCAGTGTTGATACGGTGAATATTCTGTCTCTTGCAATAAGCCCATGCTGTACTATTGAAGAAAAAGTGATCATATCCATATTTCCGCCACTTAATATGCTGACGATTTTCTTTCCCTTGACATTAAGGTGCTTAAGAGCCGCTACTGTAAGAAGTCCCGAATTCTCCACAAGCATTTTGTGGTTCTCTAACATGTCAAGGAAAGCAACTATAAGTTCACTGTCCTCAACAGTTATTATGCTATCTATATTCTTCTGTATATATGGAAATATCTTGGTTCCCGGTGTCTTAACTGCTGTACCGTCTGCTATTGTATCAACCGATGGAAGAGTTGTCACCTTCTTATTCTTTAAGGACACCTGCATACAGTTGGCACCGGCAGGCTCAACACCTATTACCTTGATGTTAGGATTCATCATCTTGGCAAGGGTAGACACACCTGTGGCAAGTCCGCCACCGCCGATAGGAACAAGTATGTAATCAACAAACGGAAGTTCCTTTATGATCTCCATGGCTACTGAACCCTGTCCTGTTGCAACGTCAAGATCATCAAACGGATGGATAAATGTATATCCCTTATCCTCTGCAAGCTCTAATGCATATGCACATGCCTCGTCATATACGTCTCCGTAAAGGATAACATCTGCTCCGTAAGATTTTGTTCTGTTTACCTTAATAAGCGGTGTTGAAGCAGGCATTACAATAGTAGCCTTAACTCCGTATGCCTTTGCTGCATAGGCAACACCCTGGGCATGGTTTCCTGCTGACGCTGTGATAAGTCCCTTCTGTCTCAGTTCATCACTTAATGTGCTGATCTTGTAGTATGCACCTCTGATCTTGTATGCACCTGTAAGCTGCATGTTCTCAGGCTTGAAATATACTTTGTTTCCTGTCTGCTTGCTGAAATATTCGCTTTCAACAAGATTGGTAGGAAGTACAACCTTTTTTATTATCTCATATGCCTCTTCAAATTTCTTCAATGTAAGTTCTTCAGCCATGTTTTTTCTGTCTCCTTCACATCCATAAGTACTCTGTCATTCATGTTATATTTTTCTGGGATTCTTCTTCTCATATTCCTATTTTATTTCATCTCCCATGAGAATATCCAACTCACTTCTGTCCTCATCAAAATCTGCAAACAATGCGTCTACATATGCTGATGGGTCAAATCTCTGGAGATCACTGATCTTCTCACCGATTCCGATAAACTTAACCGGAACATTAAGCTCCTCCTGGATGGCAATGGCAATACCGCCCTTAGCTGTTCCGTCAAGCTTCGTTATGACTATACCGTCTATCTCTGTTACATTTGAGAACTGTCTTGCCTGCTCTAGGGCGTTCTGACCTGTGGTTCCGTCAAGGACTATAAGGGACTCCACATGTGCATCCGGATAGTCTCTTCCTATTATCCTTCTCATCTTGGCGAGCTCATCCATAAGATTTTTCTTGTTATGGAGTCTTCCTGCTGTGTCTATAAGAAGAATATCTGTATTTCTCGCCTTGGCAGCAGCAACTGCGTCATAGACAACAGCGGAAGGATCAGCTCCCTCGCTGTGGGATATCATATCAACCTCTGCTCTGTCTGCCCATGTCTTAAGCTGATCTATGGCAGCAGCTCTGAAGGTATCTGCGGCAGCTATAAGAACTCTCTTGCCGGCTCTCTTATACTGGGCAGCTAACTTTCCTATGGTTGTAGTCTTTCCTACACCATTTACACCTATTACCAGCACAACTGTCTTCATGTTCTCAAAATCATATGCTGATTCCTCTACCATCATCTGATCTCTGATTATATTGATGATAAGCTCCTTGCAGGCAGCAGGATCCTTTATCTTTGCTTCCTTTACACGCTCCTTAAGGTTCTCTATTACCTTCTCGGTGGTCTCATAGCCCATATCTGCCATTATAAATGTTTCCTCAAGCTCCTCATAGAAATCATCATCTATCTTTGAGGCTCCGAATACCGAAGCAAAGCTCTCTGCAATATTGTTTCTGGTCTTTGTAAGACCGTCCTTAAGTCTCTTAAAGAAACCTTTCTTTTCTTTTTCTTCTGCCATAACCTGTTCCTCCTTTATCTGGGTCTGATACCATTAAACATATATGTCAAAATAAATATGTATCTTATTTGTCAAGGTCTCCCTCGATCATATTAACTGAAACAAGTGTTGAAACACCCTTTTCCTGCATTGTTATTCCGTAGAGGATGTCCGCAGCCTCCATGGTACCCTTTCTGTGGGATATAACAATGAACTGGGTGTCCTTTGTAAGTCTGTTCAGATACTTTGCAAATCTTCTTACATTAGAGTCATCAAGTGCCGCCTCTATCTCGTCAAGGAGACAGAAAGGTGAAGGCTTAAGACTCTGTATTGCAAATAACAGTGCAATGGCCGTAAGGGATTTTTCTCCACCTGACAACTGCATCATGTTCTGCAGCTTCTTTCCCGGTGGCTGAGCGATTATCCTTATTCCTGTTTCAAGAAGGTTTGTATCATCCACCAGCTCAAGCTCTCCCTTTCCACCGCCAAAGAGCTCCTTGAACACCTTGTCGAACATGGTCTGTATCTCTTTAAACTTAAGGGCAAACTGCTCCTGCATTGCCTTATCAAGATCATTTATAACGGAAATAAGGTTATGCTCCGCAGCCACAATATCGTCATGCTGTCCCTTTAAGAATTCATATCTTTCCGATACTTCCTTGTAGTCCTCAATGGAATTAACATTTACGTCTCCAAGAGACTTTATCTTGGACTTTATGGCTCCAATCTCCTTCTTAAGGGAGTTTAGATCCTGAAGGTCTTCGTCAAACATAGGAAGGGCACTGCTGTAAGTGATCTCGTACTCCTCCCACATGTAATTGTTCAGGGCGTCGGACTTCTCCGTATTCTTCTCAATAAGTGAATTAAGCTTGTATGCAGCCTTTTCAAGACCGCTTATACTTTTGCTCAATTCTTCTCTTCTGTTGAAGAACTCCTTATTTCTGTTTATATTCCCTTCCCTGTCCTTATTATAGGACTCAAGCTTTTCTGAATCCTGCTTAAGGACGGCATTGTTATCCTCAATAAGCTCTTTGTAATGGGTTATATCCTCAATAAGCTTCTTGATCTCCTGGGATTTCTCCGTAAGCCTTGACATATAGTCTTCCTTTTCTATTGTGTAGGAATCTATGTCCTGCTTGATCCTTGAGATATTGCTGGTGATAAACTCTTCCTGCTGAGTGATGGCATTATTATCTACCAGAAGCGTCGATACCTTTTCATTTGCTCCGGCAAGAGCCTCCCGCTCTTTTGCTATCTTCTCTGTCAGCTCATTTATACGCTCTTCACAGGACACCTTAGCGTCTTCATGCTTCTTACTGTCATCATAAAGTTTACTTTTATTACTGTTTATCTCGATAACCTGATTGTTTAACTCATTTATCTCCTTCTGGATAGACGAGAAAGCATTATTGGACTCTGATAATCTTGAGGATACCTGCTCTATATTAAGAGTAAGGGTATTCTTCTCAATATATGCCTTCTGGAGATATACATTAAGGCGGTCGATCTCCGCTCTGAATGACTCTCTCTGGGTCTTTAACTCCTCGTCAAGCCTTGATGCGTCAAGGGCAGTCTTGTTAAGCTTGTTGATAAGCTGCTTTAATTCATCAAGCTCTCTCTTTCTTCCAAGAAGATTACTGTTATTCCTGTAGGCTCCACCTGTAAGGGAACCGCCCGGATTAAGAAGCTCTCCCTCAAGGGTAACTATCCTTAAGGTGTGATTATATTTTCTTGCAACAGCCAGGGCGTTGTCAATATTATCCGCAACGATTATCCTGCCAAGAAGGTTCTTCGCCAGTGGCTCGTACTTCTTATCCACTGCAACAAGCTCTGAGGCAACCCCGATCACACCTCGCTCAGACAGTACCTCGCTTCTTACAGAGCCTCGGTCTGAAATATTATTAAGAGGTAAGAAAGTGGCACGTCCCAATCTGTTATTCTTAAGATATGCTATCATCTTCTTGGCTGTGGTGTCATCCTCTGTAACGATATTCTGGATACTTCCTCCAAGGGCTGTCTCCACAGCTATCTCATAATCCCTATTTACAGATATAAGGTCTGCAACAACTCCAAGTATACCCGGATTATTCGTTTTTTGTTCCATAACCTTCTTGATACTGTTGCCGTAACCGTCATACCGCTCGGTTATGTTCCTTAAAGCCTCACGCTTTGACTTGGTTGCCGAAAGTCTCTCGTTGGTGTTGTGGATGAGAAGTCTGTTTTCCTTGTTTCTCTCCTGATTGTCGGCAAGCTGCTTCTCTACTTCATTAAGTCTGCTTACCTTCTCCTCGATCTGAGCTTCAAGGGTTTCAAGGTCACTGTTTAACTTGTTATATTCCTGACGGTCGTGGGCTTCATCGCTCTTAAACTGGAGAAATCTCTGGTTAAGCTTAGTCTTCCTGAAATTAATATTTTCAAGCATGGCATCATATCTGCCCACTTTAGCCTTAACAGAACCGCTCTCGCTGATATACTCTATGATATCACTCTTGCAGTCCTCGATCTCCTGCTCCATCTTTTCTATGTCAGCACTGATCCCGGCACTCTTTTTCTTTGCTTCTGACAGGTCATTGTCTGAGGCATTCTTCTTCTCAAGAAGTCCGTTCTTCTGATCTATGTATGAGAGTATGGCAGCCTTGCTGTCCTCTATCTGTTTCTCCAGCCTTTTTATCTGATCATTAATATTCTCATCATTCATCCTGTAATTAATGATCTGCTGATCAAGGATACCTATATCACCTGTAAGCTTCTGATTTTCCATTTCCTTTTCATGGATATCATTCTTCACAGACTCAATAAGCTCATTTAATTCCTCGATGGTCTGTTCTATCTTCTCATACTCTTCCTTGGTAGAATCGTACGCCTGATTTTTCTCCGCCAGATCGTCATTTATTATATTAAGATCCGCCGTCTGCTTCTCGATACCTTCCTTGATCTCTTTTTCTTCTATAAGATAAGCATTTATATCAAACTTCTTTAATTCTTCCTTGTAAGCAAGATATTTTCTCGCCTTCTCGGACTGAGCCTTAAGGGGACCAACCTGCTTCTCTAACTCGTAGAGTATATCATTCACACGGTTGAGATTATCTCTCTCTGTCTCCAATGACTTCTCTGCGGCAAGCTTATTCTTCTTAAACTTAACTATACCGGCAGCCTCATCAAAAAGCTCACGTCTCTCCTCCGGCCTACCGTTAAGTATCTTCTCGATCTGTCCCTGTCCGATAATGGAATAGCCTTCTTTACCTATACCTGTATCAAAGAACAGCGAATGTACGTCCTTAAGTCGGCTTACGGTTCCGTTTATGAGGTATTCACTTTCTCCGGAACGATATACACGCCTTGCCACCGTAACCTCATTGTAATCCACAGGAAGACTGTGGTCACTGTTGTCAAGGGTGATTGCAACATAGGCAGAGCCCTGTGGCTTTCTAAGCTCGGTTCCCGAAAATATTACATCCTCCATCTTGGAACCTCGGAGACTCTTGGCACTCTGCTCACCAAGAACCCATCTCACCGCATCACCTACGTTACTCTTACCTGAGCCATTAGGACCTACTATACATGTGATACCATGATTGAATTTAAAGATTATTTTATTTGCAAATGATTTGAAGCCATTTACTTCTATGCTTTTTAAATACATTGTTAATCCTGCTTTTTATTTATTGTTAATAGTGCATTATACGCTGCGGTCTGCTCTGAGGCCTTCTTTGAGTGGCCCTTTGCCACTGCAAGCTGAATGCCGTCAAGCCTTACCTCGGAACAATACTCCTTGTTGTGATCGGGACCATTCTCGGAAATGAGATTATACTCAAGAACACTGCCCCTGCTCTGGGCATACTCCTGAAGCGTGGACTTGGCGTCATAAAACAACATTTTTCCTTCTATATCATTTAACAGGAATGTTCTGACATATTTCTTCGCAGGCTCTATGCCTCCATCAAGATATATGGCTCCAAGCACTGCCTCAAAAAGGTCACACATTATGGAGCTTCTGTTCCGCCCACCGGTGAGCTCCTCACCCTTGCTGAGTCTCACATAATCCCCATAGCCTATATCCCTTGATACCTGGGACAGGGTGAATTCACACACAAGGCTTGCCCTGAGCTTTGTAAGCTGTCCCTCTGTATAATCAGGATATTCCTTATATAGATATTCACTTACTATGTATTCAAGTATGGCATCCCCCAGATACTCACTTCTCTCATAGGATTCCACCTTGTTTATCTTCATGTCATTGGAATATGACTTGTGGGTAAGGGCTGTATCCAGATAGGATATATTATTAAATTTATAATTTAATCTGTTCTCTAACTGCTTTAAATCTCTTGCCGGCATTATTCTGCCTCACCGCTTATATTGCTTGATATTTTGTTAAGTACCCCGGTCTCATTAAATGTAATACACTGGAATATGGCACTCTTAACCTCTTCGTTGTGAGAATTGCCATGGATCTTTATAACAAGTCCCTTGAGGCCAAGAAGTGGCGCACCACCCTTTGTTTTGGCATTAAATCTCTCCTTAAGTCCCTTAAGTGAGCTGTTTATAAGTGCTCCACCGATCTTACTCTTAAATGAAGACATGATGGCTTTCTTTATCTCTGACAGAAGCATTTTGGCAAGTCCTTCATAGAGCTTTAAGATAACATTTCCCACAAACGCCTCACATACTATAACGTCTGCAGCACCATTAGGTATCTCTCTTGCCTCTATACTTCCAATGAAATTAATATCCTTACATTCCTTTAATAATGGATAAGTCTCCTTAACCAGGGCGTTACCCTTTTCTTCCTCATCTCCGATATTTACTATGGCAACTCTCGGATTTTTGATCTTCTCTATGTTCTCCATGTAGATAGATCCCATCTTGGCAAATTGTACCAAGTGCTCCGGTCTCGCGTCTACATTTGCACCGCAGTCAATAAGCAATGAATATCCTGTGGTTGTAGGGAGTAACGGAGCCAGTGGTGATCTCTTGACACCCTTGGCACGTCCCACAAGAAGCTGTCCTCCTGCAAGAATGGCACCTGAGCTTCCTGCTGATATAATGGCGTCAGCTTCACCGCCCTTAACCATGTTCATTCCAACTACAAGGGATGAGTCCTTCTTCTGTCTTATTGCTGTAACAGGAGCGTCATGACATGTGATCTCCTCTGTTGCATTAACAACTCTTACTTTATTCTTATCATACTGATACTTAGCCAGTTCTGCATTTATCACATCTTCTTTTCCTGTGAAAATGATTTCTGCCTTTGCACCTTCATTTATAGCTTCAACAGCCCCTCTTATAATCCATTCCGGAGCATAATCTCCACCCATAGCGTCTACAACAATTCTGGTATCACCCATTTTTCTATCTTCCTCCTCGACCGGTATAAAAACCCATTTAAACATATAAAGTCATTATATGTTTAAATCAAATCAAAGTCAATTCATATGAAAATTTATGCCTGTATATTTTTTTTATCGTTACAAGCATGTGGCACTTGACTCATTGCACAATAAAATAAAGGGCCACGACATGGTCGCAACCCTTTATTTTATAAGTCTGAAAATTATTCAGCAACAGAGATAATCTCTTTCTTGTTGTATGAACCGCAGTTCTTACATACTCTGTGAGGAACCATTAATTCTCCACACTTGCTGCACTTTACTAATGCAGGAGCTGTCATCTTCCAGTTAGCTCTACGCTTATCTCTTCTTGCCTTTGAACTTTTATTCTTTGGACAAATTGACATTCTTCTTACACCTCCTCTAATTTTTCAAGATGTTTGCAAAAACTGATAATCTAGGATCAGGAACTGAATCATCACATGAACACTCTTCATAATTATGATTAGCGCCACACACTTTACACAATCCCTTACAATCAGGTCTGCACAGGATCTGTACAGGAACCAGACTCATAAGTTCCTTTTCAAGCAACATATCCATATTGATGCAACAGTCTTCCAGATAATTTAATTCGTTAATCTCATCAATCTTATCAGTTTCAAATATAGTCATGTCGATTAATTCATCAATCTCTACATTGAAATCTTTTTCTATCTCATCCAGACAACGATCGCACAACATCTTCAATGTCACTATCGTTTCGCCCTTGATATGAGCCTTGCGTTTTCCCTCGTTGGAAGCTGTAAGTTTAAACGGCTCTGCCTTGCTGACAACATATACGTTACCATTAAAGCTGAATTCATTTAATCCTACCTCTACATCGAAGTCTTTCACAAGTCCTTCAGTTGATAAAACACCAGATAAATCAATTAACATAATATCTCCTAAAAATCGCACATTGCATATTATACATATATAAAAATTATTTGTCAACGATATTTTTCTAAATTATGTATATTTCTACAACAATTTATATGTATCTAAATTATTTGTATCAATTACTTTACAAGTGCTACTGTTTCCCTGGCAATGGCAAGTTCCTCATTTGTAGGAACAACCCATACCTGAACCTTCGAATCGTCAGTTGAGATAAGAGCTTCCTCTCCTCTTACTGAATTTGCCTCATTGTTTAAGTTAATTCCAAGAAATCCAAGATCCTCCAGTGACTTTTCTCTTACATATGCTGTATTCTCACCGATACCGGCTGTAAATGCAATTCCGTCAAGACCGCCCATAGCCGCTGCATAAGCACCTATATATTTCTTAACATTGTAGCAGAACACATCAAGGGCAAGCCTGCACCTGTCATTTCCCGCTTCCATTCCGGCAGTCAGATCTCTGAAATCACTTGATACTCCAGAAAGACCGTACACTCCGGATTCCTTGTTAAGGATGTTATTAACCTCTTTAATAGAAAGCTTTTCTTTCTCCGCTATAAAATCTATGATGGCCGGATCGATATCTCCTGAACGGGTTCCCATAGGAAGACCTGCAAGAGGTGTAAGTCCCATGGTTGTGTCCACTGACTTTCCACCCTTAACTGCTGATATACTTGATCCATTCCCGAGATGACACACAATAAGCTTAAGGTTCCTTATATCCTTACCCATAAGCTCTGCCAGTCTCTTTGATACAAATGAATGGCTTGTACCGTGGAAACCATATCTTCTTATCTTGTATTCCTCATAATACTTATAAGGAATGCCATATGTATAAGCCACATCAGGCATTGTCTGATGGAAGGCTGTATCGAAAACTGCCACATTAGGTGTGCCCGGCATAAGCTTACGGCAGGCATCAATACCTATAAGGTTGGCAGGATTATGAAGCGGTGCAAGATCATTGCACTCCTCTATGGCCTTTATAACCTCATCATTTATCACAACCGACTGGGCGAACCTCTCTCCGCCATGTACAATTCTGTGGCCACAAGCATCAATCTCATCAAGTGAACCTATGGCTCCGGTCTCAGGATCAACCAGTGCGTCAAGAACATACTTAACCGCAGCCTTATGGTCAGGCATATCAAGATCAACTGTATACTTTTCCTTACCCGTAGTTGTATGTGTAAGTCTTCCGTCTATTGTTATTCTCTCACATAAGCCCTTGGCAAGTACTGACTCTGTAGCAGAATCAATAAGCTGATACTTAAGTGAAGAGCTTCCACAATTAATAACTAAAACCTTCATTTCCTATCTCTATCTCCTTTAAACCATTACCAATTATCGTAAATTCTACTTTAAATTCTCTTTCTTAGGAATGATCTTCATTGTTCCATTCTCACGAGCCTGTGCCTGGATAGCTGTTATGGCAACAACACCTACGATATCGTCTGCACAGCATCCTCTTGAAAGGTCATTGACAGGCTTTGATATACCCTGTGTAACAGGTCCATAAGCCTCAGCCTTTGCGAGTCTCTGCACAAGCTTATATCCGATATTGGCTGCGTCAAGGGACGGGAACACAAGGACATTGGCATGTCCTGCCACATCACTTCCCGGAGCCTTGGAAGCAGCAACCTCAGGTACTATCGCTGCGTCTGCCTGAAGCTCACCATCAACCACAAGATCAGGATATTCAGCCTTAACGATCTGTGTTGCCTCAATAACCTTATCTACATCAGGATGTGTAGCACTTCCCTTTGTTGAATGTGAAAGCATTGCAACCATAGGCTCCTCATCCACAAGAAGCTTAAATGACAATGCTGACTGCTCTGCAATGTCCGCAAGTTCTGACGCCGACGGAGTCTGGTTAAGACCTGCGTCCGAGAAAATAAATGCACCATTTGCCCCCATGTCGCAGTTAGGAACTATCACAAGGAAAAATGCTGATACTATCCTTGTACCAGGTGCAGTCTTAAGTATCTGAAGGGCAGCTCTTAATACGTCTGCTGATGAATTGATAGCTCCGGCAACCATTCCGTCTGCATCTCCAAGCTTAACCATCATACAGCCAAAGTATAAGCCGTTATCTCTGAGAAGATGTGCTGCCTTCTCCTCGTTCATTCCCTTCTTTCTACGAAGCTCTACAAGCTTCTCTACATATTCGTCAAATCTGTCGAAGTTAGTAGGATCAACAAAACTTGCCTTACTTAAGTCATTTTCTCCCGCTCTGCTTAAGATTTCCTCTTTATTTCCAACTAAAATTACATTTGCAATATCTTCTTTGATTACTTTAGCAGCAGCCTCGATTGTTCTGATGTCTGATGTCTCCGGAAGAACTATAGTCTTCTTGTTTGCCCTGGCTCTTGCTTTTAACTGTTCTACAAAACTCATACCTTCTCCTTTCACGGTAATAACCTGTACGTTTTTATTCATATTGTATGCCCGAAATCGGCACACGCACTAAGTTCAGTTTACTACAGCCACACCAATATCTCAAGGCTTGTATACAAAAAAAATGTGTTTTTATTAGTACATTCCCACCATCATCTGTCGAATATTTTCTTCTGTCTGAAAGCGGTCTCCTGAATTGTCGATCATCAGGTCACAGTTATCTCTGTAGTACTTCTCAGGATTCTGGGAACGGATCACTGCAAGAGCTCTTTCCCGGTCAAATCCCCTGTATTCCATAAGCCTGTTTATCCTTATTTCAACAGGGGAATACACATATACCATGTGATCACATAAGCTACTGTAACCCTCCTCTATGAGAAGTGCCGCCTCAAGAACCACAAGCTCCGTTCCCCTGTTCCTTCCCTCATCTATTATCCTTAATATCTCGTCTCGTATGACAGGATGGCTGAGCCCGTTGAGCTTTCGAAGCTTGTCCTTATCTGCGAATACTATATCTCCAAGCTTCTTTCTATCGATAGTGTCATCTTTCCCTAAGATATCTCTTCCAAAATACGATACTACATTATTGTATACAGCCCTTCCAGGCTCCATAAGCTCATGTCCCAGCCTGTCTGCCTCTATGATCTCTGCATTGTAGTTTTCCTTCAATATATTAAGCACCAGTGTCTTACCGCTTCCTATCCCACCGGTAATCCCAAGAACCTTCATCATTTTCTCCTTGATCATTTATCAATTCTTATATCGCAGGATCTATGCCCACATTTATTAGAATATTTTCAATCAGCTCTGGTCACCATTACTTGGCATCATACCAGTTATCCCCGGTCTCCACATCCACAGAGAGCGGCACCTGAAGCTTTGCCGCATTCATCATTTCTCTGGTAAGTATATACTTCACCTGCTCTATCTCGTCCTTTGCAGTTTCTATCAGAAGCTCATCATGTATCTGTAATATGAGTTTTGACTTAAGTCCTTCGTTCTTAAGGGCTGAATTCACATTTATCATGGCGATCTTTATTATATCTGCGGCAGTACCCTGTATAGGTGAGTTCATGGCAACCCGCTCACCGAAGCTCTTCTGCATAAAGTTAGATGATGACAGCTCAGGCACAGGCCTTATCCTGCCAAACATAGTCTTCACATAGCCGTTTTCCTTGGCGTGAGCAACCTGCTCATCAAGGAATTTCTTTATGTCCTTATAGGTGTTGAAGTATGCTTCTATATATGAAGCTGCCTCTTTTCTTGATATACCAAGATCCTCACTCAAGCCAAAAGCACTTATGCCATAGACTATACCAAAGTTTACAGCCTTTGCATTTCTTCTCTGAAGGGATGTGACCTCATCTATGGGCACATTAAATACCTGGGAAGCTGTTGTAGCATGGACATCCACATTATGAAGGAACGCCTCCTGCATAACCTTGTCACCTGACATATGGGCAAGAACCCGAAGCTCGATCTGGGAATAATCCGCGTCAACGAACACGCAGCCATCCTTAGGCACAAATGCCTTTCTTATCATACGTCCAAGCTCTATCCTCATAGGGATATTCTGGAGGTTAGGCTCCGTTGAGCTTATACGTCCCGTTGCTGTTATGGTCTGATTAAAGGTTCCGTGTATCCTTCCGTCATCCGATATATAATTTGTAAGTCCTATGGCATAGGTAGAATTAAGCTTTGTAAGCTGGCGGTATTCCAGAATATCGTTTATTATAGGGTGCTCATTTTTTATCTTATCAAGCACATCCACACTGGTGGAATAACCTGTCTTGGTTTTCTTGCCGCCCGGTATCTGCATTTCCTCAAAGAGAACCTGTCCAAGCTGCTTAGGTGAGTTTATGTTAAACTCCCTTCCCGCATAATCGGTTATCTGCTTCTGGAGAACTTGTATACGTTCCTCAAGCATATGACTGTAGTTATCAAGCTCATCACGTCTTACCAGAACTCCCCTGCTCTCCATATCGTAGAGGCAGTATACTGTCCTCATTTCTATCTCATCATAAAGATAGCGGCAGCCCTTTTTATCTATCTCATCAAGTATCCTGTCACAGGCTGCATAAGGCACTAACGCCTTGTATGCCATGCATTTATTAAAGTCATCATTTGCAAATGAGAATATGTTCACCGCTTCCTTACCTATAAGCTCTTTCTCCGAAACCAGTGCAACATCAATGTAATCCCTTGCAATGTCGTCATAATAATAGGTATCCGCCAAAGGATTTAAAAGATAGGCGGCAACCCCTATATCCCTGACGCTCTTCATATTCTCGATGAAATGTACAAAATGCAAAGTCTCCTTCAGATCAAGTGTAACAAGCTCCACTCCACCCTCTGCAAGCTTTATAAGTTTATCTGTAATGTATTCCCCACGCACATAGCCGAAGCACTGAATTATATACACAGTATCAGCCATGCATGAAATCGTAAGTCCCAGCATTTCATCATCCCCATGGATAATATAAAAGCCGGCCCTTCCTGTATTTTTCACTTCTGCAAATACCTGCTCGGCCTTCTTCTCATCAAGAACCATAACTATATCCGGTGAAAGCTCAGTCTTTTTCTCAGAGAAATCAAATCTCTTAAGGATACTCTTTAACTCCAGTTCATTAAAGAGCTTGTAGGATTCCTCGTTGAACATATTGTCTATCAAACAATCAGCAGGACCACAGTCAAGCTCACAATCAAGCTTAATTGTGGCAAGCCACTTGGAAAATATCGCCTGGTCATAGTATTCCCTGAGGTTTTTCTGGGCAAGAGCAGGCTTTATTTCATCAATATGTTCGTAGGCGTTCTCTATGGAGCCGTATGCAGATATTATCTTTGACGCAGTTTTCTCACCAATCTTCGGGACTCCCGGAATATTATCTGAAGTATCCCCCATGAGCCCCTTCATATCTATAAATTCCTCAGGTGTAACTCCATAATTCTCTACAACATCCTTGCTGTAATAGTTCTCAACTGTGGTTCCGCCTGTCTTTGTCTTAGGTATCCTTACTAATATCCTGTCGGTTGCAAGCTGCAGGAGATCCCTGTCACCTGACACAATAGTCACGTCATAGCCCTTAGCTTCAGCCACTCTTGACATTGTACCTATGATATCATCAGCTTCATAGCCAGCATGTTCAAGTATCCTCACATTCATCGCAGTTAAAATCCTCTTCATAAGAGGCACCTGCTCCCTGAGCTCCTCAGGCATAGGCTTTCTTGTGCCCTTATACTCCTTGAACCTCTCATGTCTGAAGGTCGGGGCACTCATGTCAAAAGCAACACACAGATGATCCGGCTTCTCCTCATCCATAATCTTAAAAAGTATATTTAAAAATCCAAGTACCGCATTGGTATGGATTCCTCTGGAATTTGTCAGATCCGGCAGTCCGTAGAAGCCTCTGTTTAATATACTGTGTCCGTCAATTATAAGAATTTTACTCATATTATCTACCCATTTTCTCCTTTATCTGCCCCAGTTCCCGGAACATCATGCTCTCCTGTCTGTGCCTGATTATACTCTCTTACCTTTTTCATGAACTCCAGGCTTCTGTTTTTTTCCACAATTTCAGAATCATCTTCCTCGTTATACCTCTTCATGATCTCCAGATAATGCTTCGTCTGAGCTTCCTGGCACAGATATGGTTCAAACATATCGTTCGAAAATGTATCACTGAAATAATAATCTCCCTGTGATTCAAGTTTGGAATTCTGTTCATAGCTGTATACACTGTCAAGAGCCTCCTCATAAAGCCATACAAGAGCGCACAATATCACAGTAAGAAATACCACAAGTGTAGACGTTGCAATACGTTTCGCCGTAGACATCCTTACCATCTCGTAATCAAGTTTGTTATTAAGCTGTTTTCTGAAATCCCCGGAGATATTCTCGCCATCATCAAGCTGTTTCATTCCAACCACAAGGGTGTAATATATCTCCAACTCCTCTGCACAGTTATCACAGCTCTTAATGTGCTTAATAAACTCCTTGAGCTCGTCATCAGGGAGATCATTATCAATAAACGCCATTATCTTTGACTGGGCTTCTAAACAATTCATTCCTGTCACCTGTATTGCATCAATAGTTGATCTGCAAATATCTTTTTCGCTAATTTATTCTGTCAGTTCCGTCATCTACAGTGTTGACTATCTCCCGGATAACAACATAATAAGGCTCTCCCTTTTCAGGCATTACCTGTACTCTGTCACCTACCTTATGGCGAAGCAATGCTTTACCCATAGGAGACACATTACTTATCATGCCGTTTAACACATCACCCCTTACAGTGGTAACGATCCTGTAAGTCTCTTCCTCGTCGTCGTCCTCGAAATATACCCGTACAGTATTATTTATACCAACCTCATCATCTGCTGAATCATCCGATATAACATGTGCTGTACGAACCATCCTGTCCAGGTATCTTATACGCCTTTCATTGGCATTTTTGTCCTTCTTAGCTGCATAATACTCGAAGTTCTCACTTAGGTCTCCCTGGGCTCTTGCCTCCTTAACAGCCTCAAGCTTCTCCTTTCTTACAACAACCTTTCTGTATTCTATTTCTTCTTCCATCTTCTGGATATCTTTCTCCGTCAACTGGTTAAACATATCTGTTCATTCCTTCTCAAACACAATCTGTAAATAATATATGATATGAAGTATCCGTATTCTCCGGGCATCACATTTTATATATTATATCATCATTTATAATAATTTACACCTACAAGATATCTTAAATATCTTCCAAGCATCTACGCTTATACATTGTTTCTTATCTGTAAGATCAAGTCGGCGTAAAATTCTCCGGTATCGCTTAATATAAAAGGGACATGGCAGTCATACAAAAATCCTGTCATGTCCCTGTTTTCGTTTTATATTATCTACAACCTGATATTAGTTGTTGATGAGCTTGTCTGACTCGTTGTTCCAGCTGTAGAGTGCTCTGATCTGCTCTCCAACCTTCTCTGATGGATGCTCTGAAGCAAGCTTTCTCATAGCCTTGAAGTGAACCTGACGTCCTGCAGGTGACATATCAAGTAAGAATTCCTTAGCAAATGTACCATCCTGGATGTCCTTAAGGATCTGCTTCATAGCCTTCTTTGTATCCTCTGTGATAATCTTAGGACCTGTGATGTAATCACCATACTCAGCTGTATTGGAAATTGAATATCTCATTCCTGCAAATCCTGACTGGTAAATAAGGTCAACGATAAGCTTCATCTCGTGAATACACTCAAAATATGCATTTCTTGGATCGTAACCAGCCTCGCAAAGTGTCTCGAAACCAGCCTGCATAAGTGCACATACACCACCGCAAAGAACTGCCTGCTCACCAAATAAGTCTGTCTCTGTCTCTGTTCTGAATGTTGTCTCAAGAACTCCGGCACGAGCACCACCGATAGCAAGTGCATATGCAAGAGCAATATCAAGAGCCTTACCTGTTGCATCCTGCTCTACAGCTACAAGACAAGGTGTACCCTTTCCTGCCTGATACTCTGAACGTACTGTGTGACCAGGAGCCTTAGGAGCGATCATTGTAACATCAACATCCTTAGGTGGCTTGATACAACCGAAGTGGATATTGAAACCATGAGCGAACATAAGCATGTTACCGGCCTCAAGGTTTGGCTCGATGTCCTTCTTGTACATATCTGCCTGTAACTCATCGTTGATAAGTATCATGATAATATCAGCTCTCTTAGCTGCCTCAGCTGCTGTATATACTTCAAATCCCTGAGCCTCTGCCTTTGCCCATGACTTGCTGCCTTCATACAGACCAATGATAACACGACCCTTGTCACCCAGAGATTCCTTAGCATTGAGTGCATGAGCATGCCCCTGGCTGCCGTAGCCAATTACAGCGATTGTTTTACCATAAAGCAGAGAAAGATCGCAATCTTCCTGATAAAAAACTTTAGCCATATTTTCCATAGTGAAAGACTCCTTTGATATGAATTAAATATATTTTATTATGGACGGAATATTAGTCTTTGAGACAATTTCCGCCTCTTTCAAGAGCAACCAGACCTGTGCGGCACATTTCAAGAATGCCATAGGGAGCCAGAAGCTCAATAAAAGCGTTGATCTTAGATGAAGCACCTTGAATTTCAATGACAAGTGCATCCTGTGCAAAGTCAATGATCTTAGCACGGAAAACATCTGTTACCGACAAAATATCCTGACGCTGTTCGGGAGTATGCTTTATCTTTATGAGTAAAAGTTCACGTGCGACGGTTGCATCACGCTGCATGACCTGTACCTTTGAAACGTCGTACATTTTTTCAAGTTGCTTTACTATCTGATCGCATATAGCCTTATTGCCACGGAGAGTTATAGTAATTCTTGAAAACTCAGGTGATTCAGTCTCACCTACTGTAAGAGTATCAATATTAAAACCACGGCGTGTGAACATACTGGAAACACGTGTCAGCACACCTGAACGGTTTGCAACGAGAATAGAAATAATAAATTGTTCCATATAGTTCACCTCTTTAATTATTTGCATTAGGATCTACGATGATGTCATCAATAGAACCGCCGGGTGGAAGCATAGGAAGTACGAATGCGTCGCAGTCAATAGTGCAGTCTACAAGTACAGGACCCTCTGCTTCAAATGCTTTTTTAAGAACTGCTTTAAGCTCATCAAGAGTACCAATGCAGTTATCCATATTTGAACAGTTTTCGCAATCCTTAGGGCACGTAACGCCGGGCATATTTCCAACACGATAAGCCGGCATACCGAAAGCTTCTGCCAGTTTTACAAAATCTGTTTTTCTCTGGAGTGTTGTATTTGAATAGTGCTTATCAAAGAAAAGAGTCTGCCACTGACGAACCATACCCAATACGCCATTATTCATTACGAATACAACAACGGGAACGTTGTTTGTAACAGCAGTAGCAAGCTCATTGAGATTCATGCCGAAGCTGCCGTCACCTGTGATAAGTACCGTTTTCTTACCTGTAGCGGTAGCAGCACCAATAGCAGCACCAAGACCGAATCCCATTGTACCCAAGCCGCCGCTTGAAATGAATGTACGGGGAGTCTTGAAACCAAAACGCTGTGCAGCCCACATCTGGTGCTGACCTACGTCTGTAGCTACTATAATGTCATCGCCTGCATTTTTAGCAGCTTCTTCAATAGCATCAATAGCTGTAAACGGTGTGATCTCATTGCCTTGACGCTCAAGCTCTTCTGTATAAGCTTTAAGTTCTGCTACACGTGCCATCCATTCAGGATGTTCCTGCTTTTCACAATTTTTACAAAGCGCAGCAATTATCTTCTTCATAGAACCTGTAAGACCAAGGTGAGCCTTTATGTTTTTATTAAGTTCAGAAGCGTCAATATCAATATGTATTATCTTAGCATTTCTTGCATACTTAGAAACATTACCTGTACCTCTGTCGCTGAAACGACAGCCTGCTGTGATAATAAGATCCGCCTCGTTCTGTGCGATGGATGAAGCATAATGACCGTGCATACCTTCCATGCCAAGCCATCTTGGATTAGCTGTAGGAACAGCAGAGAGTCCCATCATAGTGCAGCCGATAGGTGCATCAATAGTGTCAGCAAGTGCAGCAATTTCTTCACCTGCATTATCAGTAATTGCACCGCCGCCAATGTATATATAAGGCTTTTTGGATTCTTTAATAAGCTTTACAGCTTCTGCAATTGAATCCACGCAGATTTCAGGAACAGCTTCTTTTTCAACTACAGGAGCTGCTTCATATTCATAAACAGCCTGCTGTACATCTTTTGGAATATCAACAAGAACAGGACCCGGTCTGCCGGACTTTGCAATACGGAATGCCTCACGGATAGTTGGGGCGAGATTCTCGATAGACTTTACAAAGAAATTATGTTTTGTGATAGGCATTGTAACACCGGTGATATCGACTTCTTGGAAGCTGTCTCTTCCGATGAGAGAATTTGGAACATTGCCTGTAATAGCAACCAACGGAACTGAATCAAGGTAAGCTGTTGCAATACCTGTTACGAGGTTTGTAGCACCAGGGCCTGAGGTTGCAATAACAACACCTACTTCACCTGTTGCACGTGCAAAGCCGTCAGCGGCGTGGGATGCCCCCTGTTCATGAGCTGTAATAATATGATGAATACGATCCTGTGCCATATAAAGTGCATCATAAATATCAATAACCTGACCGCCCGGATAGCCAAATACAGTTTTGGCACCTTGTTCGATCAGAGTTTCGATAATGATTTGTGCTCCTTTTAATTTCATTATGTTTCACCCTTGTATATAAAAAAATTATGGATATACAGTCGTACTGAACTTAATATATCAGCTTGTCTGTAAAAATATCTAATTATTAGTATAACACTTTGCAGTGTTAATTGCAAGGCACATCACTGCGTTTTTACGTTTTCATAACCTGATAAGCATATAAAATTCACATTTATGGCAGATATTTCTTATAAATAAAAAAAGTGAAAAAAAGAACGGAAAGGGCTTGACAAAATTGAAAAAATAATATAGAATAATAAAAAGAACTAAATTCAAAATATTTAAACTATGGCGATGAAGGGAAAAAAGATGCTTCTGATCGGTTCAGAGAACTGTCGTTAGGTGAGAGACAGTGCGAAAGAAGCAGGATAACTCCTCCCTGAGCTTCAAGGCTGAATTATTTATTATTATAGTAGGCTTTGACGGGTTTCTCCCGTTATAGAGAAACACATTGTAAGATGTGATAGAGTGGATGAATTCTCGTCAAGAAGAGTGGTACCACGGAGAATAAAAATCTTCGTCTCTTTTATGCTAAGGCTATAAGTGCAGCATAGAAGAGGCTTTTTTTATCGCTAAATACAATGAACATAGTTTTAATGAAAGGAATGTTGGATATGAAAAATATAAGTAAGTACACAAGACAATTTTTCCCTGTGAAAAATCCGCCGATGCGCTGGGCAAGCAAGAATTATGTTGAAAAAGCTCCTGTATGGTGCAGCGTTGATTTGAGAGACGGTAATCAAGCTCTTATCACACCGATGAGTTTAGAAGAAAAGCTGGAATTTTTCAAGGTTCTGGTAAAGATAGGATTTAAGGAAATTGAAATAGGTTTTCCTGCTGCTTCCGATACTGAGTATGATTTTTGCCGTACCTTGATAGAACAGGATCTTATTCCTGATGATGTTACTATACAGGTTTTGACACAGGCAAGAGAACATATCATTGCAAAGACATTTGAGGCTCTGAAAGGTGCTAAACACGCTATTGTTCACCTTTATAATTCCACATCTCTGGCACAGAGAGAACAGGTTTTCAAAAAGAGCAAGGAAGAAATCATTGCTATTGCGGAATCAGGTGCTAAGATGTGTAAGGAATATCGTGAAAAGACTGAGGGTCATTTTACATTTGAATATTCGCCTGAAAGCTTTACAGGTACTGAGCCTGAATTTGCTCTGGAAATCTGCAATCGTGTTATTGATATATGGAATCCTACTGAGAATGATAAGGTTATTATAAATCTGCCTGTAACGGTTTCTCATTCAATGCCTCACGTTTATGCAAATCAGGTCGAATATATGAATGATAATCTGAATAACCGAGAAAATGTTATAATCTCACTTCACCCTCATAACGACAGAGGCTGTGCTGTTGCTGATAGTGAAATGGGACTGCTGGCAGGCGGCGACAGAATCGAGGGTACACTCTTTGGAAACGGAGAGCGCACAGGTAATGTTGATATTATCACACTGGCACTTAATATGTATTCACAGGGCGTAGATCCTGAGCTTGACTTCTCCAACCTGCCTGAGATCACAAAGGTTTATGAGCGTGTTACACGTATGCACGTTTACGAGCGTTCTCCTTATAGTGGTCAGCTTGTATTTGCAGCGTTCAGCGGTTCGCATCAGGACGCTATTGCAAAGGGTATGAAGTGGCGTGAAACTGAAGAGAGAGAGCACTGGACAGTACCATATCTTCCTATTGACCCGACAGACTTAGGCAGGGAATATGAAGCAGATGTTATTCGTATCAACAGCCAGTCTGGTAAGGGCGGTATCGGCTATCTCATGGAAACAAAATACGGCTATAATATTCCGGCAAAGATGAGAGAGTCATTCGGTTATCTGGTAAAAGGTGTTTCTGACAGAGCTCATAAGGAACTCCAGCCGGAAGAAGTACTGGATATATTCAATAAGACGTATGTAAACATCGAAACACCTATTATTGTTCCTGAAATACATTATGCGCAGAAAGATGGCGGTATAATAGAAGCATTTGTAACATTTTGCAATAATGGTAAGACAGAAGTTATTACAGGTACAGGTAATGGCAGACTTAATGCTGTTCACAATGCAATAAAGAATCATCTGGGAATAGAGTTTGTTCTTACCACATATACAGAACACGCTCTGGAAATATGTTCTTCCGCAAGTGCTGTATCTTATGTAGGCATTGAGCGTGATGGCAAGACCTATTGGGGTGTAGGTATTCACTCTGACATTGCGACATCTTCTATCAAGGCACTTATTGGTGCACTGAATCGTATGATGAACGAGATCGCATAAAACAATAGTATTATAAAATTATAAAGAGACTGTAGTCATTTTAATTTGACCGCAGTCTCTTTTTGTATTTAAAATTCTATCTTGTGAATTTCAAAAAAAGTATTGACAAGTATATCGGGATATGATATACTAATTATATCGTTAAACGATATAACGGATAAAGATATATCGTCTAACGATAAATTGTATAAGGAGAATGTTAAATGGCTAATATGGCACTGACAGAAGCGGTATATTATATACTGCTTTCACTGACAAAGCCTTTGCATGGGTATGGCATAATACAGAATGCAGAGAAACTTTCCGGGGGTCGGGTAAAACTTGCAGCAGGAACACTTTATGGGGCTATCAATGGTCTGATAGAAAAAGGCTGGATAGAAGCACTTCCTGAGGATAAGTCAAGCCGCAAGAAAGAGTATGTAATAACGCAAACCGGCAGAGAAATGCTTTCTAAAGAGATAGAAAGACTAAGAGAACTGCTGCGTAATGGTGAAGAGATTTTAGGAGGATAAATTTATGAGAAAAGTTATTCACAAGTGTTTTTTTGTATGGAATTTTGATAAAGAGGAGAAATGGCTGTGTGATATGGCTTCAAAGGGTTTTGCACTTGTTGGAGTTGGATTCTGCCGATATGAATTCGAGAATTGTGATCCTGGTGAATACGATGTAAGGCTTCAATTATTGAACGATAGACCGAACCATCCTGAAAGTCAGCATTATATTTCTTTTATAGAAGAAACTGGTGCAGAGCATGTTGGTTCATATCGCAAATGGGTATATTTCAGAAAAAAGACATCAGATGGGGCATTTGAGCTGTTTTCCGATTTTGAATCAAGAATAAAGCAGCTGAATCGTATCATACTTATGATAATATTTCTTGTTGCAGCAAATCTGTACATAGGTGTTTTTAATTTATTATTATTGTTTTTTAATAATAGTGAAGTGAATTCTTTAGGTTTTATCAATATGGCTTTAGGATTGATCGGCTCATTTGGAATATGGAGACTTCTTAAAAAACGTAAAAAGCTGAGGAATGATAATAAGATTTTTGAGTAGTAAAGTAAAACTGATTTTATTAGAACTTTTTTAATATATGAAAAAATCCGCTCCGATTTATTTAAAACCGGAGCGGATTTGTATTTTTTAGATCAATTTATGTTTACTCACAGATGACAAATCAACCAATCTGAGCAGGAAGTGAATCGATCTTTTCGCCTAAGAACATCAACAGAGCTGTTGCATCAGCAGAAGTAACATCTCCATCCTTTGCACAGTCA
>ERZ791837.135-NODE-135-length-55207-cov-3.400094_pt1 | contig 55207 bp, 67 predicted proteins | sample MGYA00510292_ERZ791837 | MGnify/ENA primary metagenome ERZ791837 (study PRJEB30046, sample SAMN00715259) | human gut metagenome | study: EMG produced TPA metagenomics assembly of the A metagenome-wide association study of gut microbiota in type 2...
ACAAAGCCCCATCACTTCACTCTTTGTGAACTTGCCAATCTTATTATAAACAGCTCTCCGTACCGTTTCAATTGCTGGCAACTTCTCGTCCACCAGCAACACACGATCCTCAAAGTCACGGTATGCAGCCAGAATGATTTGCAGCAGGTACTTGATAAAAGGCGTGGGGTCTTCTTCATTTTCTGCCCAGCCCTTTTGACACTGCTCCAGTGCATCGTAGTAAAGATTTTTGTTCTTTGCAATTTTGCTTTCAAGGGAAATATACCTGCCGATCACGTAACCCGAACGGTAAAGCAGCAGCGTTGTCAGCAATCGGCTCATTCTGCCGTTGCTATCGTTGAATGGGTGAATGCAGAGAAAATCGTGAATAAATACAGGTATCAGCAATAAAACATCAAGTTCCTGTGTGGCAGTCATACGGTTGTAGCTCTCACAAATTGCATTCATTGCTGCAGGCGTTTCATACGGTGCAAGTGGTGTAAACAGCACGAACTCACGCCCGTCAGAATCAGTTGCACTGATATAATTCTGCGTGTTCTTGAACGTGCCGCCGATGCTCTTGTGGGAGTACTGATACAAATCACGGTGCAGCTGCAAGATATAATTCGGGGTAATCGGAATATACTCGAAATTCTCGTGAATCGTATTCAGCACATCACGGTAACCCATAATTTCCTCTTCATCACGGTTACGAGGCGTTGTCTTATCACGGACAAGCTGCTGCAGACGTGTATTGGTTGTGCGGATACCCTCAATTTCATTGGAAGATTCGGTACTTTGCACCTTTGCAATCTCAATCAGGCGGTCAAGCTCTGCAGGCTTTTGTTTCAAATAAAGCTCCTGTCTTCCCTTGTATTCGTGAATCTGTGCCACAAGCCCGATAATCTCACTGTTCCAAGAACAGCTTGCAAGCTGACTATAATCAAAGTTTCTCATATGCTCACGCTCCTTTCTCCTAATTATAAATGATTTTAGGATAAAAGTCAAGCAATTATGCGAATTTTCTCCTAAAAATATTATATGTTAGGCGATAAGTATTATTCAGTAGGTGTATTCCGGTCTGCTGTCCTCAAGTCCCGTCTTTTTATCGTGACAAGGCTTGCAAAGTGCCTGCCAGTTGCCCTCATCCCACATCAAAGAGGGATTCAGTCGGTGGGGAATGATGTGGTCAACAACTATCGCTTTCACATACTTTCCCTCCGCCAGACACCTCACACAAAGCGGATGCTTACGAAGGTAGGCTTGACTTCGCTTTCGCCACTTGTAACTGTAACCTCGCTTGGATGCTGATTCCCGCTGTGGGTGGAGGGCTTGGTGCTGTTGGCAGTACAGCCCTTCAGTCAGGTTGGGGTAGCCGGGATGTTTGCACGGTTTCATGGCCTTCCTCGGCATAACCGACACCTCCCTCGGCATAACAAAAGCCGCTGTGGAAACCCCACAACGGCTCTGTACATATTCTTCTATTATACATTTTAGCATATCTGCCCTTGTAAGTCAAGTGTTACGCACTCTCACATACTCTCAACTTTGCGATGGCTTTTGCATGAATGCGGTAGATATTCTGAACACTATATCCGAACTCTGCTGCAATGACAGACCACGACTTGAACTCGATATAACGCTTGGTCAGAAGGTCACGGGCATCGTCGTCCTGTACGGCATTGATGCGGCGTTCCATATCGGCAACCAGTGCATCATATTCTTTCTGCGTCTCCTTGATTTCTTCTTCCAGAGCCATAATCTTGAAAGCAGCACTTTCCATCTTGCAGCGGTCGGGCGAAAATGTTCTTGGCATATCGTTCGAGCCGTTGCCACTCATGCCTTCGGCTTTCTCACGCATCAGACGGATCTCATGTATTTTTCGTCTGATTCGTTTGCGGAGCTGTTCCGCTTTGTTCCAGTATTCTTTCATGCTGCCGCCTCCTTCACCATTCCTATGGACGATTACGGTGTATTCGTCGATAAACATGACACCGCCAGAGTAGACAGTCGCTATGTGGCACAGTTTTTTGAGAAAGAACACAGGGCTGTCCTCCGTGACATTCGTGAACTTGATTGCTCGGAGGAATTTCGACTGCACAACTTTGTGCAGTCGGCTTACATCAACGAACAGGGACATAAGCAGCCTTGTTACATTATGACCCGTGACGGATTTGTATTTCTTGCAATGGGCTATCGCGGCAAGAAGGCGGCGCAGTTCAAAGAACTGTACATACGCCGTTTCAACGAGATGGAGTCTTTCATCAGAACGCTTGTATCAGCAAGGCAGGAGTTTCCGCTGCTCACGGAGAATAGTAAGCATTTCTGTGCATCAACGTGACTTTCAGATTTTTCACACCCCGCACCGCCTGCACATGAAATGTATTCTTGCCCTCCCGAAGATAAAGCCATGTTGAACCGGATACCAGTCGGTTGATGATATTGCTGTCCACACCGTTACGGGTGAGGGTGACTGTTTTATTGCCTGTTTTGGTTGTAATCGTGATGACATCTCCTTTCAGGATTTCGCCTTTGATTTGCAGATATTCCCCGGTATCGGCATTGTAGAGAGTTGGAGTAACTGCCGCAATTTCCGGCACATTTTCATTAGCAGAGGCTTCTATGCGGATTGTGAATCCTGTTTCATCGCCGTCATTTTGTATGATAATGTTGTCGGTGGTGCTGTAAATCCCCAATGGAAAAGGAGCATCACTTTCCGGGAAAGGAAAATGGAATGCTCCTGTAACTTGGCTATAGTAGGCTTCGTTTTTCAATAAAGGCATTATTGAGATATGAACCGTCCATTCCTGCGTAAGTAGAGGTGCTGACTGTTCCGGCTGGTGGATTCAAGCCGTCAATTTTTGCGGCTATGTATTGGTTGACGGTCGTGGTCATGTCGATACGGTCGCCGGAGGAGTTTTCGAGGATTAGGGTGAAGAACATGGGTTGCACCCCCTTTACATTTTATGTTTGATGATGTATAATAGAGAAAACAGATGCGTAGGCTCGCTACGCAAAATCGTAATTTAGGGAGATTAAGTATGTTCAAATTTATCTTAACAGATAATATAACAAGAGAGAAAATGCTCGATTTTCTTCGACCAATATGCAGATCAAACAAAGATATAGGATACCAATTTTGAACTCTCTGGTTGACGTAGCTGTAAGCAAAATCATCTGTACCGGTCATGGTGAACACAAAATAATCATTCTGCTCATAATTTTCCGCAGCCGACCAGATATTGTCGTCATCAAGAGATGTTCCGCAGCTCATTGGCATGAAATATTTGAAGTAATCCAGACAGTTCTGAAACGTTCTCCAGGTAGCCACAGAGCCCATTGAAAAGCCGCCGAATCCACGATGTTCACGGGAATTTTTTATTTCTTCGGGAGTAGTATCTTTCGCAAAAGTACTGTATTTTGACTCGACAGCCGGAATCAGATCATTGCGTAGTTCATTGTGGTAATTTCTGTTCAGATTCAGAGCAAGACTGAAATTATCACTGTCATTATTGCTTGTATTATTATACGTCGGACATACAATGATCATTTACATATCAGTTCTATCTGCCCTTTGATGTTCTTCGGAAGATAAGACCAGCCGAGAGTTTTCGCCCTTGTATAACACTCCTGCCCTTTACCTCTGAATTTTAGGGAAACAGTATTATAAGGCTTGTAAACAGCTTCAATTCCGACAGCAGCACATCGATTCAGAAAATCCTCAAAACTTGTTCTGTCGCAAATGATTTTGTCAAGGTCATGTTTGAGAACAGCTTTCCATGAATTTTTCGCCTTTTTCTGCTCCCATTCATAATGAGAAATACCCATCAGGATTGATGTACTGCCCAATTTGCGGTAGACGGATACAATCGCTTTTGCCATAAAGGACTCTGTCGATATATACATCAGTTCTGTTTGTGCGATAAAATGCCATATAGTTTCCGTGAATGACATAGCGATAGCCGCTGTTAAGTCCAGAAAGAAAATAAAGCGGCGTACCCATTTCAGGTTGCTCTGCCAGCATATCCACAGCATTCATGATACCATCAATCATATTCTGTGCAGAAATAGGATTACAAAGGCTCTGAGAAATATATGTCCAGATTTCATCAAGGTCATTCAGTGCAATCGGGGAATAATTTATCTCAGCCATTTGCTTTTATCCTGAAATGTTCCCTTAAATCATCGGATGATAGCCATCCCTGTTCTTCACCGGCTTTTCTGCCTTTTTCCAGCTCACACATCAGACGAAGGGCAGCCTTTGTCTTTTCATATTCTTCCTGTTCAGCGATATCAACAATTGCATAGCAACCTCTGCCGTTTTTCGTCAGATAAACAGGTGCGCCGAAAGCAACATCCTGTAAAACAGCGGAATAGTTTCTTAAATCGGAAATCGGTTTAATAGTCGGCATAGAAACACGCCCTTTCTTTTAGGTTACTTCTATTATAACCGATTTTTACGCAAAAGTTGACATTAAGTTTTACTGCGAATTTCACTTAGAATTGATCGAAATCAGACTGCTGTGCCTTATAATCATACTTCACATCATCATTCTCCCGTTCGGTGAACATATCATTCACAAGTCCAATCGTCAACAAATCCAGATCGCTAATCCCTAGACCTAACTGTACACACCGCAGCAGAAAAAGCGGTGTGGTCATTTCTCTGTCAATCGGGCGATGTTTTTTTAGATTCCACCTGTGTTTCAAGGTTCAGACCTCAGAGTTCAATCAGTTGTGGGAGAATTCCATAGATGCTGAAAGTGTTGAATTGCTCCAGCCAATCATCCAGAGAGGACGGGACATTGTCGGGGTCAGCGTGTTTCGCCATAATATAGGCGAGTGCAAGTAATCTTCCAGCTCGTCCGTTTCCACCATAGAATGGATGTATCTTCTCGAACCTTGCGTGAAAATCGGCCACATCACCACGCTCCCGGATATAGCCCTTCTGACAAATAGCTTCTGCGAATCATCCATTCTGTTCTACTATCTGATAAGGATATTGAAACTGCCAAAAATTCATATTTCGGCAACATCAAAGGACATTTTGTGTTTCCCGATGAACTTATGAACTCATACGGAGATATCCTCCCTAAAATATCCGAAGAGGATATGAAGCTCATCTCCGCACCCATTGATTTTATCGGGATGAATATTTATACGGGGAAAACTCGTAAAAACAGACGAAAACGGCTTAGCCGAGAGAGTTTCCTGTCCTGCGGGACACCCTCTGACGGCTATCGACTGGGATATAATCCCTTCGTCAATATATTGGGGAACAAAATTCTATTATGACCAGTACAGGCTGCCAATTCACATTACCGAGAACAGAATGTCCGCTCACGACTGCATTTCCCCCGCTTCCAATCATATTTATTAATGAACGCTTTTCTTTCCGAATCAAGCCTATTGCAAAAAGTGTAATAATACCATCGACTGAATAAGTAATTTGCAAGGCTTATGGCTATAACTGCGTTTTAAAGCAGCATTCTAATCGTATTCGGGATTCGTGCCAGAACAACTTTTATGACTCCGTGTTGAAAATGAAAGCTATGTGCTTAAAAAGGGGATGTGCTGATAATTCCTCCTGGCAAACTGCACCTTCATGTTATAGAAAAAACACACCTTGGTTCCTTTGAAGGTATTTGAACTTTGCATGATGAAACGGATGATTGTTAAAAACAGTTAAGTTCTCTCTATCTGCACAGTTGTAGAAAATATATAGGTTTTATTTCCAAATAAAGAAATGCCGCAAGGCGGCATCTTGTCAACATTGTTGTCAAACATTGTACTTGAGGTGTGGTTGTGACAGGGTGTAAGTAATAATGTCTTGACAAAGCGGTGAAGATATATTACAATAATGGTGTTGAAGCATTATTACGCAGACAAATCCTCACCCTCTAAAAACAGTTTTTTGGAGATGCTACTTATGAACAAAAAAACGATCCCACACGAAATAGTCCTGAGTAATCCTGATATTGAGGTGCGCTTTTTTCCTCTTGAAAGACGTGAACACTATGTCGCACCCCACTGGCACAACAGCCTTGAATTTATCTATATGATAGAAGGCACGATGATAACGCAGTTTGAAAATAATGTCAGACAGATGTACAAGGGCGGTGAATTTTCAGTTGTGAATCCCAGAGCCATACATTCTGTAAAGGTTTCGGAAAATAAGGCTCTTGTGCTTCAGATACCCTCTGCATTTATGGAAAAGTATGTGCCGTCTCACGATTTTCTTGAATTTTCTGTGGGTATGCACCCTGAAAATGAGGAGGACATTCTCAGGCTTAAAAAGCTGAAAAAGATTTTCACAGATATGCATAGCGTCTATGATACAAGACCCGATGCCTATCTTCTCAGATTCAACAGCCTTTTATATGACTTGCTGTACACCCTTGTGCATCACTATTCCGTAAGACTTACCGATAAGGATATAAGCAGACGAAACCGTTCAATAAACAAGGTGCGTGATATAATGCGCTATATCGAAAAGCACCATGCAGAAAAAATCGTAATGGAAGATATAGCCTCACATTTCGGATATAATCCTGACTATCTTGCAAAGTTTTTCAAGAAATATTTGGGAATGACCGTTGTACAGTATCTATATGAGGTGCGACTTAACAGAATAGTCCGTGATCTGCTGGAAACAGATTCAAACATAGGTGAAATATTTGAAAAGCACGGCTGCACGAATTATAAATATACAATGCAGCTTTTTAAAGAGCGCTATAAATGCAATCCAAAGGAAAAGAGAAAAGAGTTAAAGGGCAATTCACGATAAAATGTCGGAATTGCCCTGTTTTATTGTCAATATTGTACCTTTTAATACAAAAATAAATGTGTTATAATAGAATCATCAAAAGCAAACAGAAAACTTAAGATATAAAATAACGGAGGTAATCAATATGAGCGAATTTTTCAAAGGCATAGGCAAAATTGCATACGAGGGCAAAAACAGCACGAATCCGCTTTCATTCAAATACTACAATCCAGATGAAATGATTGCAGGAAAGTCTATGAAAGAACATCTGAAATTTGCACTTTCATGGTGGCATACAATGGGCGGTGACGGCACTGATATGTTTGGCTGCGGTACTGCTGACAAGTCATGGGGCGAATCTGACCCATCAGCAAGAGCAAAGGCAAAGGTTGACGCAGCATTTGAGATAATGGACAAACTGTCAATTGAATATTTCTGTTTCCATGACCGTGACCTTTCTCCTGAGTACGGCAGCCTCGCAGAAACAAACGCTAAGCTTGACGAAGTTACAGACTATATCGCAGAAAAAATGAAGGCAGACCCCACAAAAAAACTTCTCTGGGGCACAGCAAAATGCTTTGACCACCCGAGATATATGCACGGTGCAGGCACATCACCCTCTGCAGATGTTTTCGCATTTTCCGCAGCACAGATAAAGAAGGCTGTTGAGGCTACTGTAAAGCTTGGTGGAATGGGTTATGTATTCTGGGGCGGCAGAGAGGGTTATGAAACTCTCCTGAATACAGATATGGCACTTGAGCAGGACAACATGGCAAGAATTATGAGAATGACCGTTGACTATGCACGTTCGATAGGCTACAAGGGTGATTTTTACATTGAGCCTAAGCCCAAGGAACCTACCAAGCATCAGTATGATTTCGATACAGCAACAGTTTTAGGATTCCTGCGTAAATATGGCCTTGAAAATGATTTTAAAATGAACATCGAGGCAAACCACGCAACACTGGCACAGCACACATTCCAGCATGAGCTGAGAGTTGCAAGGGATAATGGCGTGTTCGGTTCTATTGACGCAAACCAGGGCGATCCGTTGCTTGGTTGGGATACAGACCAGTTCCCCACAAATGTATATGACGCTGCAATGTGCATGTATGAAGTTCTGAAGGCAGGCGGCTTTACAAACGGCGGACTTAACTTTGACTCAAAGGCAAGAAGAGGTTCATTTACTCCAGAGGATATTTTCCTTTCCTACATTGCAGGAATGGACACCTTTGCACTGGGTCTGAGAATTGCTGTCAGGATGATAGAGGACGGCAGAATTGACAAATTCGTATCCGACAGATATGCGTCATGGCAAACAGGCATAGGCAAGGATATAATTGAGGGCAATGTTACCATGGCAGATCTGGAAAAATATGCACTTGAAAAGGGTGAAGTTACAGACAGCCTTTCAAGCGGCAGACAGGAAATGCTTGAGTCTGTTGTGAATAATATTATGTTTAATCTCTGATAATGGCAGCTGAGTAATTAAAGTTTTTTGGTCCAGCTATTTTTCAAAAATGCTGGCAAGATTCAGGGCGAGAAGCCCCGGTCCGCCCTCCGCAGAGGCGAAATTCCCTGCGCTATGCTTTTGGCGCACGGAGAAAAAGGGTGAGAAAAGCGACAGCTTTTCGAGGGGAAAGCGAACAAGACCGCTTTCCCCTCGTTATATTTTACTGTAAGTTTCTTCTGGAAACGTTCCGGTAGAACGTTTCCAGCGAATGATCCAAAACATACGAAAGGAATGTTGCATATGGCATATATAATCGGTGTGGACTGCGGCACAAGCGGTACCAAGACAGTTCTTTTTGATGAAAACGGCAAGGTAATTGCCTCTGAAACAGCAGAATATCCCATGTATCAGCCTAAAAACGGCTATGCAGAACAGAACCCTGCACACTGGAAATCTGCAATGCTTGACACAGTGAAATCAGTAGTTTCAAAAAGCGGCTTAAATAAGGACGATATAAAGGGAATCGGTATTTCAGGACAGATGCACGGTCTTGTAATGCTTGATAAGGACAACAACGTTCTCCGCAATGCTATTATATGGTGTGATCAGCGTACAGCCGCAGAAGTAGACGAAATGAACCGTATAATCGGTAGGGAAAAGCTCATTGAAATTACAGCAAATCCTGCACTGACAGGCTGGACAGCGGCAAAAATTCTGTGGGTGAAAAATAACGAACCTGAGATTTTTGAAAAATGCCGCCACATTCTTCTGCCAAAGGATTATCTGAGATTTATCCTCACTGGGGAATATGCTACAGAGGTTTCAGATGCATCAGGAATGCAGCTGCTTGATGTTCCGAATCGCTGCTGGAGCAGTGAAGTATGTCACAGCCTCGGTATAGATGTGTCACTTCTGCCCAAGGTCTATGAATCCTGTGAGGTGACAGGTGTCCTGAAAGCAGATATTGCCGAGCAGCTCGGACTTAATACAGGTACAATAGTAGTAGGCGGTGCAGGTGACAATGCCGCCGCCGCAATAGGCACAGGCGTATGTGCAGAGGGCAGAGCATTCACCACAATAGGCACATCGGGAGTTGTATTTGCACATACACCGTCTGTTTCCATTGACCCTGAGGGACGAGTTCACACCTGCTGTGCCGCTGTTCCGGGAGAATGGCATATTATGGGAGTTACACAGGCAGCAGGACTTTCGCTGAAATGGTTCAGGGACAATTTCTGCGGTGCCGAAAAGGAAACAGCATTACTTATGGGTGTTGATGAATATTATCTCATGGACAAGGAGGCAGAAACCGTTCCGATAGGTGCGGAAAGGCTTTTGTATTTGCCCTATCTCATGGGTGAGAGAACGCCGCATCTTGATCCTGACGCAAGAGGAATATTCTTCGGACTTTCAGCAATGCATACAAAAAAGCATATGCTGAGAGCTGTTATGGAGGGCGTTGCGTATTCACTTCGTGACTGCGTGGAGGTTTTTCGTAAAATGGGAATAGATGTTTCTGATATGATGGCATGCGGCGGCGGTGGTACATCACCTTTGTGGCGTTCAATGCTTGCTGATCTGTATGGCTGTGAGGTTAAAACGCCTGCCTCAAAGGAAGGACCTGCACTTGGTGCTGCACTTCTTGCGTCTGTTGGTGCAGGGATATACGGCAGTGTACCTGAGGCTGTAAAGGCAGTAGTAAGGACTGACAAGGTGCGTCAGCCTGACCGTGATAATATGAAACGTTACGATGAATTTTACAGTCTGTACAGAGAAATATATCCTGCACTGAAAGGCAGTTTTTCAAGGCTTGTAATGCTGTAAAAAAGTTTTTTGGTGCAGCTGTTTCTTCAAAAATGCTGCGGCATGGTGTACATCATAAGCTCATCGGTGAGCTTGAAGTTGGCATCTAAGTTCTAGGACTATACAGCGAGTTATAACAAAGAAAAGACAGACACTTCTGCAAGAGGTATCTGTCTTTTTTACATCATTAGAGTAAATCAGGGTAATTTCTGCAAAGATATACTGAAAGACATATCCTTTCAAAATTAACGTTAAACGCCAAATACTTTCAGTGATATTCGCTTATTTTTATTTTGCCCCAAAAATGTCATAAATTTATTTCTGTGCTGACACACTTGGTGCCGCACAATTTTTCACTGATTTCATCAGGCTGATGAGTGCCTGCGTATAATGTAAACCTGCTGCCGAATCGCTTGCGCTCGCCGTTTTCATCAACTGCGGTAAACGCCCTTTTCGATATGGGAATATCCACGGATATTTTCTTGCCTGCCGCAAGACTCAACCTCTTGAAACCGCACAGACTTACGTTGGGTACAGCGTTTTCACAATAGTCCTTGATATAAAGCTGAATAATGTCATCCACCGTTTTGCCGCCCGTGTTTTCGGCAGTCACAACAGCCTTGCCGTCCTTATATTCAACCGATGTGCAAACAATTTTTCCGTAAGTAAGACCGTATCCGAAGGGATACAGCACATTATTTTCCGTATAACGGTAGGTGCGGTTTTTCATGGAATAATCGGTGAAGTCGGGAAGCATATCGGAACGCTCGTAGAATGTAACGGGTAGCTTGCCTGAAGGTGAAATGTCGCCGAAAAGTATCTCTGCAAGTGCCGTTCCGCCTTCCGAGCCGGGATACCATGCGTGGATAAGCGCATCCGTCTCACATTCGGTATTTATCGAACTTCCTGCGGCGCACACAACGACAACCGGCTTGCCCGTCTGCATTATCTTGTCTACCAGGATACGCTGACATTCGGGCAGACGTAAATCATTTTTATCTCCCGAAGAAAACTCGTTGCCCGTATCGCCCTCTTCGCCCTCAATGGTGGAGTCGAGTCCAACGCAAAGTACAACAAGGTCGGCACAGTCCGCAGCAGCAAGAGCCTCGGCATATCTGTCGCCTGTCTGCGCAAGTCCGGAGGTTCTGTCCTTATAAAGATGACAACCCTCGGCATAAATGACCCTGCCCTTGAAGCGATCTCTGATACCGTCAAGGAATGTAACATACTTATCAGCAGTACCGTTATAGTTGCCCTCCAGCGCAATTCTGCTGTCGCTGTTTGGACCGATGACCGCAATTGTCTGCAGCTTGCTTTCATCAAGCGGAAGTATGCCGTTATTTTTCAGCAATACCATGGAGCTTTCCGCACATTTCAGCGAAACTGCTTTGTGCTCATCGCAGGCGACAACGGTATAAGGTATATCATCGTATTCTGTTTTATCATCAAACATACCAAGCCTTATTCTTGTTCTCATAAGATGTATGCAGGCGTTTCGGATATGCTCCTTTGTGATAAGTCCCTTGTTAAGTGCGGAAAGGAGATACACATAGGTGCAGCCGCAGTTTACATCGCAGCCCGACTTTAGGGCAAGAGCCGCAGATTCCACCGGACCAAGTGTAAGACCGTGATTCTCATGGAAATCCCGTATTGCCCAGCAGTCGGACACAAAGTATCCGTCAAAGCCCCACTCGTTCAGTTTGGACATAAGAAAACTGCTCGCACAGGAAGCCTCGCCGTTTACACAGTTATATGCACCCATTACTCCCTCAACGTGAGCTTCTCTGACGAGTGCTTCAAATGCAGGAAGATAGGTTTCTTCAATATCCTTTTTGGAAACTTCGGCATTAAACTCGTGACGCAATGCCTCGGGACCGCTGTGTACAGCATAATGCTTAGCGCAAGCGGCAGCTTTCATTGTTTTTCCTTCACCCTGCAATCCTTTTACAAAGGCTTTACCGTTTTCGGCTGTCAAATACGGATCTTCGCCGTAGGTCTCATGTCCTCGGCCCCAGCGAGGATCACGGAAAATATTGATATTGGGTGCCCAGAAGGTCAGCCCCTTGTATATATCTCTGTCACCGTATCTTGTATATGCATTATTCTTTGCACGAGCTTCTTCGGCGGTTATCTTTGCGACTTTCTGAGTTAGTTCTGTATCAAACATAGCCGCCAGACCGATAGCTTGCGGAAACATTGTTGCAATGCCCGAACGCGCCAGACCGTGAAGCCCCTCGTTCCACCAATTGTATGCTGGTATGCCCAGTCTTTTTACGGCAGGAGCATCGTATCTGAGCTGAGAAGCCTGCTCCTCCACCGTCATTGCATCGGTCAGCGCAATTGCTCTTTCTTCTGCGCTGAGGGTGCTGTCAAGATATTTTTCCATAGTGATTTTCCTTTCATATTTATATTATATTGCATCGAGAAATCTGTTGATCCGACCGCCGATATGCTCCTTGAAATCATTCAGATCCGGCTCAAAATTACCTTCGTTATCCAGCAGGCACCAGTGCTCTGAAATGACTGCTTCCTCATTTTTCGCAAACTCTCTTTTTTCTCCCAAAAGCTCACATTCAAGGAACAGGCTGTTGGTATATACCTCAAAATTACAGGAATAATCGGGATAGCATACCTCCTCGTATTTCGGAATACATTTTGCAAATATCTGCCCGTTGACCACATAGGCAGCGTAACCGTCCTCAAGATTAAAGCCTGCTTTGAAAGCCTTTCTTATGTAGATATCCTGCCTTATGCGCACTTCGGAATTTGTCATTCTGAAACGGCTGTCATTTATATCGGAATAGTCCCAAAGACTTATCACACGGTTAGGAAGATATCCTTTTTTCTGCGTGCTGATAGGGATAATGCAAACTCCGCCATGTGTAAGACTCGTCACGGACCATGGCGAAAACACTGCTTTTTTCTCGGATATATTGCGTATTTTGTGCGTTATCTTCACAACTGGAGATTCCTCGTTCATTTCAATTATCATGGTAAATTCCTTACCAAATGGAGTGACGGGCGGCTTTAATGTAAGGGTATTGTCCGTGATCTCACAGCTTACCCTGCTATTATCAGGGTAATAGGTTTCGGGGTTCACCTCGGGCGCACACCAAAGCCTGTGTCCACCGTATGCCACCCATGTTCCATATTTTCCTGCAGGCTCAGTAAATCTGCGTTCAGTATCTTCAAAAAGCACATTTTCCTTTCCCGCAAGGGAGAAATATATTATCCTCGGACCTTCTTCGAGTGTTACTCCCAAGGTGATAATACCGTTATCAAGGAAAATACATTCACCAAAATTCTTGTATATACGTTTTGAATATATTACACTCATAATTTTTCCTCCAATTGCAGAATAAATATTGATTGTTTAAATTATACACTAATCTGTATTGATTTACTAACCGTTTTTTGCGCTTTAAGTTTCAATTATTGCGATATTTTATATTCTCTTTTGTGCAAATACACATATTTATAAAGAAATATATTGCACATTTTTGCAGTATATGTTATTATATATTATACATAAAAATACATCATGTAATCTCAAGACATTTTTTGATTATATCACTATTATTCAAAAATATATGAAAGGGAGCTTGACATGATCGCACATCTTAACGGTGATTTTGAAATGGTTGACTATGCTCAGAACAGAAGTGTGCTTTTATACGACAATATTGAAAATGAAGAATACCCTCTACACTGGCATAATGCTATCGAAATAATTATGCCGCTTACAAACGGCTTTGAGGCTATTTGTGGAGGCACGGATTATCACCTTGACGAACGTGATATACTCATTATTCCTGCAGGTACGCTCCATAATCTTAAAGCTCAGTCCGGCAGACGCCTTATCCTTATTATAGACAACCGTTCGTTTGCAAATAATCCTGCGCTGTCGGAACTGTACTCTGTTTTTTCCGAGCCTTTGCTGATCAATTCAAGCTTTGACAAGGAATTTCTGCGGTCAATGAACCAGATAATGAAAGACATATATATTCTTTATTCTAATTTTGGTGATGTTACCGAAGTATATATATATATGAAGGTTTTATCTTTTTTTGCCAAAATAAAGGAATATCAGCTTAACCAAATACAATATTACGCCGGCGAACAGTATGCGGGCAAATTCAGTATGATACTGAAATTTATTGAACAGAATTATATGAATGATATTACTCTGGAGGATCTTGCTCAGCTCGCAGGCTACAGTACTTATCATTTTTCAAGGATATTCAAAAAATACAGTAATACCACATTTATTAATTTTCTTAATCGCCGCAGGGTAAAAGCCGCAGAGCTTCTTTTGCTTGAAAACGGCTGTTCAATCACCGATGTGGCTATGCAGGTAGGATTTACAAGCCTTACAACATTCAACAGAGTATTCAAAAGCATAACCGGATGTACTCCCTCGGACTACAAAAAGCTATATCGGACATAGCAGACATCGGAAAAATTTTCGTAATTATCATGAGATGCAACAGCCCCATTTCTTTCAATTATTTATTTTCTTTCTGCTGAGAATAACGACCGATATCTTATACGGTTTTCCCGAATCTCGGTTGAAATTATCCAAAAAGCTGTTGACGGCTGCCATAAGTCTGTCTTTATCATATTTACCGTCCTGGGTTATCAATGACTGCAGACAGTGTTTCTGACATAGTTCATCGGAAAGGTCACGAAGTTTCTGAAAAGAGCGATCTTTCGGACGCCGATGGTCTGGTTTTTCAGATTTTCGATCTGCTTTATTGTCTTTTTGTTCATGGTATTTTCCTCTGTATTTATAGGCTTTTTGCCCTTTCGTTGTGTTACATATTAACTCTAGCCAAAATCAATGTTTATATGTCAGATACGAAGCGAAAATGCTCCCAACAAGTTAAAAGGACTTCTGACTGCCGTGATGTATCAGCGTCAGTATTATATCATGCGCCGCTTCAGCTTCGGAATTACATTTATCTTAACTTCAATGATGCATTTGATTCGGACAAGGTACACACACAGTTCCACGGCAGCGCCAGTCATCTCCGTGCGATCTATAAAAAGTCCTTTGGAGTCAGCTTTCATCAGGATTGCATCAATACACGCATTGCAAAGGTGAGATACTACACGGCTGTTTTTCCTATGCCGTTCAGATTACAGATGATTATCTTGCCGGTATTTATCACACGGTACTGGTTAAGGATATTGCCGCAAGAAAGCGCATCAATGACATCAGTGTAATCAATGTGATTGATTTCTTATTATAGTAAAACTACAGCGTCCGTTTTGCGAGGGAATACAGACATCTTCTCAAGCACTGATTTAACCGATATACCGCTATTTTACATTATTTCGGACATATCGAGGCACGTTGAGTGTGGGGAGGGATAACATTGAAGTTTCAGTTTGTAAAAAACTATTAAAGTAATATTGTATGAAATGCTTGAAATTGTTAATTGATTATGATATAATATATATTGAAGTGGAACGTACATTTTGATATATTATAATCGGGAGTTGTAGTTCATGATAAAACATCTTACAGATGATTTTGAAACAGTTGAATATGACACAAAGAAAACTGTTATGCTGTATGATAATGTTCAATTTGAAGAATATCCTGTTCATTGGCATAGAGAAATTGAGATGATTATGCCTATAAGAAAAAATTATTACATGGAGATAGCAGGAAAAGAGTATGAGGTAAAGGAAAACGAAGTTTTTATAATTCCATCGTCTGAGCTGCATCATCTGCTTGCCTGTGAGGGCAGACGTTTGATTTTTCAGTTTGATGGTTCAATTTTTGATTTAAATCCTGTTTTTGCTCCTATTATGAGATGTCTCTCTTCCCCGATAAATATAACTCCTGAATACAACAAAGAAATACACGCTCTTGCCAGAAAAGGCATGATGGATATTTTTAAATTATATAATTCCAGTGATGAGCTTTCGGAGGCTAAAATATATAATATAATAATCAGCATACTTATAGCTGTTCGTGAGCTTGAGTTAAAGCGTCAGTTTTCCTCAGAAGAGTGTGACGATGGTATGTTTAATAAATATAGTAAGATGTTTGACAGGGTATTCAATTACATAGATAAAAATTATATGTACGATATTTCTCTTGAATCGTTGGCTGAGTTGTCAGGATACAGTAAGTATCACTTTTCAAGGATATTTAAACAATATAGTTCTGTTTCATATCTGCAATATCTTAATGAAAGAAGAGTAAGGGCTGCTGAGGAGATGCTTCTCCGTTCAAACACTTCTGTTACAGAGATAGCTGTACGTTCCGGTTTTAAAAGCCTTGCAACGTTTAATAGGATTTTCAGAAATATTAAACACTGTACACCATCTGAGTTCAAGAAATTGTATGAAAAAAACAATTAAAAATCTTTATGAATATTTTTACTGATATCAGCATAGAATTACTATGTAATTATTATTCTATTATTATTTGAACATTGGATTTCTTCTTCCTGACTGAGCCGTGTGCACTATGCCTGCGGCTCAGTCTTTTTATAATTTCACTAATTGCACGAAAATTTATAAAAATAACACGATAAAACATTGAAAGTGATTTTTATGTTTTGTATAATATAAATAGAAGTTACAAAAAATATAAAAGTTTTTTGTGTGTAGGAGGATAATTGAAATGAAAATGAAACTTTTTAAAAAGTTACTTGCAGGTATTATATCATGTACAATGCTTATCCCTGCTGTACCATCAGTAATTTCCAATGCGGCAGGAAATCTTGTAAGTAATGGATCGTTTGATAGCGGAACTACAGGATGGAGTACCTATAAGGAAAGTGGCGGTTCATGTTCTCTTTCTGTTCAGGATGGAAAGCTTGCTCTGGATGTTCAGAATGTGGGTAAAGTAAATTATGCCTGTCAGGTATATTATGACATCGTTCCGCTTTATCAGAACGGCGTTTACCGTGTGCAGTATGAAATTTCATGTACTACGGAAAGATATGTAGAGGGACTTATTCAGCAGAACGGCGGTACTTATCAGGCATATACGTGGAAAGGTCTTAATATTTCACCCGAACCGCAGAAGGTCGACTATGAATTCACTATGAAATCAGAAACTGACATAATGACAAAATTCGTATTTAACTGCGGCATTCAGAATAAAGAGGAACTTGATCCTCATACTATTTATCTTGACAATGTATCCATTGAACTTGTTGACGATTCCAATGTTGACTATTCAGCAAGCCGTCCGTATGAACCGCCGATAGTGCTTAATCAGATAGGATTTAAGCCGGACAGCACAAAGACAGCGGTATTTCGTAAGCTGAATGGTGAAAGTGAGTTTTCTGTTGTAAATGCAGAAACAAGTGAGATCGTTTTGACCAGGGAGCTTACAGGACCTGTTAATAATAGCAGTGCTGATGAAGTAAACTATACAGGCGATTTTTCAGATTTAAAAGAACCCGGTACATATTATATTGTATGCGGTGATCAGGACAAGTCCTATGAATTCACCATAGGTGACGATGTATACAATTCACTTTTTGATGATACTATACGTATGCTTTATCTTCAGCGCTGCGGTACAGCTATTGAGGGCGAGGGCGCATTCAGTCATCCGGCTTGTCACGATACAATGGCAAGGGTATACGGCACAAATGAAACTATCAATGTTACCGGAGGCTGGCATGATGCAGGTGACTATGGAAGATATGTTGTACCTGCTGCAAAGTCAGTAGCTGATCTTCTGTATGCCTACGATGCAAATCCTGATATGTTCAGTGACAGCATAGGAATTCCGGAAAGCGGCAACGGTATTCCGGATGTGCTTGACGAAACACGCTATGAGCTTGAATGGATGTTGAAAATGCAGTCACCATCAGGCGGTGTTTATCATAAGGTGACTTGTGAAAATTTCCCGGGATATGTTATGCCGCAGTTTGAAACAGCAGAACTTATCGTAACACCAGTTACTACAACAGCAACAGCAGATTTCTGCGCATCGATGGCACTTGCATATGAGTTCTATAATGACATTGATGCAGATTTTGCAAACAAATGTTTGGATGCAGCAAAGAAAGCGTGGGACTTCCTACAGCAGAACCCGAATCTTATATACTCGAATCCTACAGACATCACCACAGGAGATTATGGCGATTCAAGTGATAGAGACGAACGTTACTGGGCGGCAGCTCAGATGTATCGTGCAACTGGAGAAGAACAGTATCTTTCTGCATTTGAAAGTATGAGCAGTTCCACCGGTCTTGACTGGAGCAAGGTAGGTGATTACGGTAATATAGCTATTCTCACAATGGATGGCATAGATATAAATGGAACAGCATATAACAAGGCTAAGAATGCCGTTACAGTACAGGCTAATTCATTTGTAAACATTTCCAAAAAGATTCCATACGGCGCTCCGATAAGTAAATTTAATTGGGGCAGCAATATGACTGTTGCAAATGCAGGTGTTATTCTGGGTCTGGCAAAGCAGATCACAGGAGATGATAAGTATACGGATGCGGCAGATTCGGTTCTTAATTATCTTCTCGGTAAAAATCCTAATGCTGTGTGTTTCGTAACAGGTTACGGTACAGTATCTCCTCAGAATCCTCACCACAGACCGTCTATGGCAGCTGGTGAGGCAATGAAAGGTATGCTTGTAGGTGGTGTAAACTCATCTTTGGAGGATAGTGCAGCAAAGGCGTATCTTTCAGGTATGCCATCAGCGAAGTGTTACGTTGACCATTCAGAAAGCTATTCGACCAATGAAATTACAATTTACTGGAACTCTCCGCTGACATATTTAATGGCGCTCACATCGGATGAAAGTTCAGGTTTGAAGGGCGATGTAAATTCAGACGGCAGCGTAACAGTTGCAGATGCAGTTCATCTACAGCGTTATCTTGTAGGGCTGATCACGCTTACACCGGTTCAGAAATCAAACAGCGATATGGACGAAAATGGCAAATTAAATATTTTTGATCTTTCATCTGTTAAAAGCGAAATAGTAAAGTAAGAAACAAATACAGATTAAAAAATTAACGGCAATACTGCAAAAAACTGCGGTATTGCCGTATTTTATTTGTTACTTGTAAGTCTTTCTGTAATCCGATGGAGTAAGCCCTGTCTGTTCTTTGAACTGTTTGGAAAAATGCACATATGTTTTGTATCCGCACTGAACTGCCACAGCATCTATGGTCATATTGGTAGTTGTCAGCAGCATTTTTGCATATGACGTACGGCTGTTTATCAGATCTTTAATAAAAGTGGTGCCAAACTTTTTCTTGTAATTATGCTGGAAAAGAGACTTGCTCATTCTCAGCTCGTGTGCGGCTTCTTCAACGTTATGAAAGTCGTATGGACGGCTGTACATTTTTCCTCTGATTATTGAAAGCTTTTCGTATTTGCTGTCAAAGGCAAGCTCCTTTTCAAAGCGCATTTCTTCATCTATTTTGGAAAATATCAGCGTCATGTAACTGAGTATATTCTTATCCTTGTTTTTGTTGTAGGAGTAGTTTTCATATGTTATTGATTTAATACAGAAGCTTAGGAAATTCAGGTTTTTTAAAGTAATGGGCGTATTAAAAGGAATATGAAACTCATCAAATAGCTGCTCCTCATCATTTTCAAAATCAAAATGAACAAAGTCGTTGGAAAAAGTTTTCTGAGGCAGACAGCGGTAAAACTGCGGTGTATCCTTTTTATACAGGAAAACTGAATTAGGCGGAACTTGTGTGTCTTTCTCATCAAGTGTAAAAATGGCATAGGTTTTTATAAGCAGCAGTAGATAATCTCCGCTTCCGTTTGGTCTGTCAATATAAAAATCAGCATCATGACAATGATTGAAGCCGACGTTGTTGATTATCATTATAAAATCCTCCGTAAAATCGTATCTTAGAGTGTGTCAGCACGTTCTGGTATTATTATATAATATTGTCAGGGGATAGTCAAGGATATTGGTAATAAAAACAGCGATACTGACTGCATATCAGTACCGCTGTTTTAATGTTATGCTGTTTTAAACTTTCTCAGCATATCCGAGATATATCCATCCTGTACCTGATTTGAGTTTACCCCAGTTGTTCTGTGTTTCTACAATAGTAAAAGCACCTTTTCCTGTGAATTTACCTGTTGCAGGGTATTCTGTTCCCGGACCTGTTCTGATATTCAGATCATCAATAGATATCCTTACAACATAGGATTTACCGTTATTTGCGTCAGGCTTAGTATCTGTATCAGCTGCTGCATTTCCCATTGCAGCTTTAATATCTTTTCTGAATTGATTCATGGTAAGACCATACTTATTCCAGATATGCTCAACATCCGCATGACCTGATGCAATGCCTCTCTTATGGCCTTCGCTGTGACTTACAATAACGCCGTCTTTTGTCGGATTAAGTCCGTACATCTTGCAAAGATATGCGAACAGCTCAACAGCAGTTTTATAAGTGCCAAGGACATACTTTTTAGTTGCTTTAGGGTCATTATCTACAAAGCTTGCACCGCTTGTATAACGTATAGTTGACGGTTCAGCCATCTCAACACCAATGTGTGTGTTATTAGCAGCAGCACCACAATGCCAGCCACGTCTGTTCCATGGAAGAGTCTGTATTACTGTACCATCTGCACCTAAAACGCCATGGCAGCACACATCATTAGCAGCCTTAGAATTCTTCCATAAACGTGCAAACACTTTAGGGTCAGGCTGATTGCAGCCTACACTATGTAACATAAGTCCTTTTACTGTTATAGTTCTTCCTGCACGGTAACAGTCTGAAGTTGTTGCAAAGTCCTGCGTGATTTTCATAATATTATACCTCCAATTTAGATTTTTGTGCGGATGTAATCCTGTCTTTTGCAATGTTAAAATAATCCTCGTCAAGCTCAATACCAATAAAATTGCGGTTTGTGTTAACACAAGCGACGCCAGTAGAACCGGAGCCCATACAATTGTCGAGGACAGTTTCATTTTCGTTTGTGTATGTTTTTATTAAGTATTCAAGCAAATTGACTGGTTTTTGTGTGGGATGCTTTGTTGCGTTTTGTGTATTTCCAAATAGTGCACCGTTCCAACTGCTGAATTTAATGACATCAGTTGGGAAACGTTGTCCTGTTTCTTCATAAACATATCCATAATACTTTCCGTACTGTTTTGCACGATTTTCTCCATTTTTTCTTTTTCTTCCTGATCCAGTAAAATTTGATTTGCTTTTTTGTGCATGATATGTAGGAAGCTTTTTATAAAATACCAAGACATTCTCATGCGCTTTTAATGGCATTCTGTTGGCGTTTAAAAAACCTGAACTCGTTGTCTTTTCCCAGATGACTTCATAGCGGAACATTTTCCTGTTACTGTTAATCAAATCTGTTGTAAACGGCTGTGAAGAAAATAGTAAAATTGCCCCGTTATCTTTTATGATGCGATTATATTGCTCCCACAATGGCTCAAATGGAATACACTTGTCCCATTTACATTTTGTCGTACCATAAGGCAAATCACAAAGAATCATATCTATTGATTTATCTGGTATTTCTTTCATGATTTCAAGGCAATCGCCGCAATGTAGAGCTAGTTCGTTTTCTATAGACATTTTTTATTTGCTCCTTTCAAAGCAAAAAGCGCCCTCAATAACACGAAAGCGCTTAAAAATTTATTTGACTTTTGCCGAAATTCATGATATAATGTCATTTAAGGGCATACCAAAAGCGGTAGGCGGTCTTTCTCGCTCCCATCATTCTAATATAGATGGGAGGTGATAATATGCAAGATCACATTACATTTGATGATTTGCTTCACATTGCAGAATTCTGCGTGAACTTAGCACTTCTCATAGTAACGACTTACTATTTTCATAAAAAGAAATAACCGCCCCAGCTACCAACTAGAGACGGTTATTCTTTAACTACTCATGTGGGAGCGACCGCCTATCGGTATGCTCTCTTTACATATATTATACCGAATTTCAGCGAAAATGTCAAGCGTTTTCGTTTTTTATTTTTTATATATGTAGTTAAGCCTTTACAACGAAGTTTTCCCACTTCTTATAGGCATCTACATAAGCTTCCTGTTTATCACCGTTATAAGTAATTTCGTAATACATACCATCTGAAACATTTGTACTCAGCAATGCTTTATTATTTTGAAGTGCTTTACAACTCCAAATAACATATACATCATCCTCAGTGATAAACTGATTATCTGTTTTATCTACATTACGATTGTAGTAATCAACCACAATTTTCTTGCACCAATTTAAAAAAGTATCGTTTCCCATTATTCAATTTCTCCTTTATTCTTTAATCTCCGGCAAACCAGCCACACTTGTCAATACCGACAACACACCAGCCAAAACAGCGGCTGAACTTACAGCAAGCCAGTTTACATCACCAATTACAACAGATGTTCCAATAGTTGCTACAGCTGTCTGTGCAATAGTTTTAACAGCTCGAACTGCTGCTGCCTTTGCCCATGTTTTCCAGTTTCTATTCATGATGATTACTCCTTTCCAAATCGTCGATTCTGTGATTTGCAACCTTTATCTGTTCTTCTATTACAGGTATGCGACCTGCAAAATTGTTGTGCTTGTCCACTTTCTTTTCAAGCTCCTGAATACGGTAATTTGTAAGTTTATTTGCTGTAAGGATACCTCCGAACGTACCGCCTAATGTACCTATAAGTGATAATACTGCTACGATTATGGATTCTGTCACTGCGCTTCACCTCCTTTGATCAACCAGTCCATACTACAGTTGCATTAGTAGCACCCCATGGTGCGCCTGAAATGCTGTTTTCCGGTTTGTTGATGGTAATAGTATTAATTCCAGAGTATCTAAATGCATTATCACCTATACTTGTTACACTATCAGGAATATTTATGCTGGTTAAAGCTCTACAATTTTCAAACGCTTGCTTACCAATACTTGTAACGCATTCTGGAATCCTTATTGGCGTTAAGGCATAACAACCGTTAAAAGCTTCATTACCAATACTTGTAATACTTTCTGGAACTTTTACTGAGGTTAAAACATAACAACCACTAAAGGTTCCGGTATCAATACTTGTAACACCTTCCGGAATTGTTACTGATGTTAAAGAACTACAGTTCCTAAAAGCACTACTACCAATACTTGTAACACTTTCTGGAATTGTTACTGATGTTAAAGAATTGCATTCATTAAAAGCATAATTTTTAATACTTGTAACACTTTCTGGAATTACAACAGATTTTATGCTGGTTTTAATTTCAAATCCTGCAAGTCCTTCAACAAGCTCAACATTTTGCTCACAACCATCATTTTTAGAATTCAAAGCCGCATTTCTCATAAGTATCTGCATTCTTGTATGCGGTGTGGGAAGTTCGCCGTCATAGTTACCACTCATAGCAGCAAGATAACATTCCGTAGTTGTTTGCGGCTTTGGAATCTCACCTTTATAATCTCCGCTTATAGCACCCCAATATGCTTCTGCTCTGGTCTGTGCTTTAAAAGTCTCACTCATTATTTATAACCTCCTCATTAACTGTTGCAGCTCCTGTAAGTGCTGCGACCTGTGCTTTTAGTTCATTTATCTGTGTTTGCAGATCGTCTGTATAGGGTGCATATTCACTATCAGAAACAGTCGCATTTCTTACCATCGGGTAAAATATAAGATCGTTTACAGTCTGACCATTAACAACTCTGACTCTGAAACTCCATTCAGTATAAGAACCCGTATTAAATTCAGCACCGTTACCTGTGTCACGATAAGCTTGTGTAAATGAATTTGTCTCTATGGCAAATATATTATATGTAGAGGCACTGCCTCCGGACGGGCATCCTGACAGTATAAATGATGTATTTGGTGGCAGAGCAACCACCATGTTATAGCTCGCATCGGCTGTGGCAGTTCCATTGGCTGTCACGCTGCCATCTGCGTTTGTAGTGAAAGTTATGCCGTTTACAGTTGTAGAACCCACTGAATGAGTATTTTTAAGCCAGTTTTTCTTTTGCATTCCAAGGGAATCATGTAGTATTGTGTGCTCGGCATTGTTGCTCTGAATGAGATTATTTTGATTTTTAACGACATTCATCACGTTGATTTCCGTCTGTGAAAGTTCTGACTTTAATGCACTCAGGCTTATTTCCTGACCGTCTGTATCTGTTGCAGTTACGTCTCCGGATAACCATAGATCACCGTTCCAGTCGAGTGTGAGGGCGTTGGAACGGGCTTCATCAGTGCCGTTGCCGATGATAAAAGCGTATTTGCTTTCTGAATCTTCAATGTTATATGTTCCGAAAACATATTGATTATCAGAACCAGCTATTGTACCATGACCTCCCGCATGAGAAGCATCGCCGTTTGCAACAGTTAAAATGCCTCCTGCATGTGAAGCATTACCGCTTGCAACAGTTCCACTACCTTCTGCGTGAGAATTATCGCCATTTGCAATCGTATTGGTACCTTCTGCATGTGCAGCAACACTTTCAGCTTGTGTACAAATTCCCTCTGAATGTGAACATGCGCCGGATGCAATTGCAAGGCATCCTTCTGCGTGGCTGTTTATACCAAGCGCTAAACAATCTAAACCTTCTACATGAGAATTATCGCCTTTGGCAAGACTGAACTTGGTATTTGGAGTATGCCAAGCGTTAATAATGGTTTCATTAGATGTTGCATCATTTATGGTCAAAACGTATGATTGAACGTTTGTAGAGTTGCCTTCTGCGTGAGAATAAGAACCGAATGCAGTCGTACTATTGCCTTCTGCATGAGAAGCGTGACCACTTGCTCGTGTATTAACACATTCAGCATGAGAATCATTACCACTTGCTATTGTCGCACTCCCTTCTGCATGAGAATTCATGCCGCTTGCAATAGTATTGTTGCCTTCTGCATGTGCAGCAGCATGTTTAGTTTGCGTACGAATGCCCTCTGAATGTGAACCTGCACCGGATGCGCTTGTATCACATCCTTCTGCGTGTGAAAAAATGTCCGAAGCAACATTGTTTTCATAATCATTGAAAATCTCACCTTGATTTTCTCCTGATTCATTTTTCCAGAACTTGCCCACACCGGAATTCTGGATATTTACTGTCAGTTCAGAAAACCACCTCTGAATCTTACCAAAGATAACGCTAAGACGTTCACCGGACTTGATATTTTCAAGACTTTCAGCTTCTTTGAAATCGCTTGTTACTTTATCCTTTTCAAAATTTATATCCATAATCTTTTATACCTCCACTGTACCGTCTGAACATATGATAACTCCGTTTTCGACAGTAACCATTTCACCGACCCAGTTTTCATCCTTTGTGATAGCATTCCATTCAGATACAGTTCCGTTGTACTTAATTCGTACACCATTAGGAATATAAAATGCACTGTTAGATATGATTCCCGAGCCTATTTCTGATACTGATTTTCCGATCGTCAGGGAATGAAGCTTAGGGCAACCCCAGAATGCTCTGTCACATATTTTCTTACAATCAACTGTTACCATATTTAAATTTGTACAGCCGCCGAATGCTTCAACACCTACATCGCCGCCGATATTGATTTCTGCTGCTCCGAAATCCTCTCTATGTTCAAACACTCTTTCATTTACGCTGCCTACGCCAGTAATGCGCAGTGTATCATCTGCGTAATATTTAATTTCTGTATTATCGCCACGTTCTATATTAACTACAATGTATGATGACATTACTTCAACAGCTTGCATCACATTCTTTAAGTTTGCAAAATCCGATTCCAGTCTTTCAGAAAGGGTGGAAAACTCTTCGCCGGATATGCTGCTTGTCCGGGCGTCAATAACTTCTTGTATGTTTGCACTGATTGCAGGATCATGAACAAGAGCGTTTATTGCTTCCTGCCCTTTCCTTTCAAATTCGCCTATTACTTCCTGAGAATCTGTTTCAAACGACCCGATAGCATTATCTACAGCCGCCTTTGACTCATCTTCAAACTTATCTATCATTGCACGATACTGATCTGCCATGCCGCTGCCGTCTATCTGATCTATAAGACCAACTACCCAAGGGCATTCCGATGTACCTCGCATATCATAGATGTTTTCAACAGGAACGCTTGTAGTATTAGCGTCAATGCGTATGTATGCTAATACATAGTACTGCATATTTTCACCAGATGGAATTTCAGGACGTTCAGCTGCTTCACCAGGCACGCCCGGTATAACCTTGATTTCTCCAATGCGCTCATTCAGATCTATACCTACAACAACTGCATCAGATCTGGGATATTGTGAATCAGCTGAAGAAACATCTATCGACAGTAATGATGTATTTTTCACATATCGGTTCAATATCATTGCACGCCCTGTACCAACAATAACATTCATGCCGTCCCCGGGACTTACTTTCAACTTTTCTCCCACATAGCCGTAAACGCCGCCGCTGATAAGTCCTTCAAAATGATCTGAAAAGTTTTTAGAATTGTATCGTCTATCGCCGTTTATACTGTCAAAAAAACCGTACTCTAACATTTAAATCATCTCCCATTCTAAAAAAGTCGGGGTTATTCTATAACCGTTTGCATCATCAACTTCTATAACTTCAATTATTCTTGATGAAGCTCTCATACCGTACTCGTTTTCAACGCTAACAATATCGCCAAGATCCCAGTCTCTTTTATATACAAACTGCAAAGTTGTATCAACCTCAGCGGAAAGACCTTCTATCATCTCATTTTCAAATAACTTTTCTTTTCCTTTTGCCCTCAAAAGTGATATATATTCATCAAAAGACATTGCCTGTCCATCATCTTTTTTAGGCTTCAAATTATTTGCGTCAACAAAGATCTCACGCCTGTCAAGCTGCTTTGGCACATTGTGTTCCTGAGTGGTATCATATGTTTTATGAGTCCAAACAAGCACTTTTGAATCGTTCTCGCCCTCACCTGCAATAAATGCCATTGTTTTATCATTTGATGCATCCAATACATATTGAGAATTGATCAAATTATAGTATATCGGCGAAAAGATCACAGATGCATTTTCAGTTTGCCCAGCAGTACGATCTACGCCCTTGTAAAAATGTATATCAAACCCATCATTATTTTCTGTAAGAACAAACTTAAAGCTGAACCCATGCTGTTTGCATAGTGAAAATACTGCTGTGAGTAAATTTTCACGTTCAAAAGTGTTCCAGATCAAGTAATCCACATACTCAGGCATGTAATCAATATTTTTTATAATATCAATTTCCCTGTCTGCGTATTTTACTTCCAATCTGTTTATTTCAAGCATTATCAGACGATTGCACATAAATGATGCATTATTAGTAGCAAATCCACCGCCGTTTGCAACAACTCTGTATGACAAGATAGATTCTGCACTTTTACCCGATATTGTAAAATAATTACCATTTTCAGCATCTGTTTTTATTTCAATGCGGTTAATTATCATTGTGCTTTCGCAATCTTCTCTCCGAACATAGTAGTCCTTTTGCAAGTATTTAAGCAAAGCTGGTTCGGCAGGAATATACAGTTCAAAGTCACCGCAATCCCAATATCGCTTAGTCCATATCAATGACGAATATTGATCTATAACTGCAACACGCTGAAATGATTTATTTAAAATATATAATTTCAAAACATTACACTCCCAACAAAAGCTTCTCAAAGCTTATAGTTACGATCAGATTCTCAACATTTCGATCTGCTCCATATCTTAAGTTATTATCTCCGGGCACAAGCTGTATCCATTGAAAGTTTTCATCCATTGCGTTCAAAATATTTTTTGTACTGCCGTCTGCAAATACCTTTGTAATAGACAAATTATGTTTATTGGTATTTACGATTATTTTTTCTCCGATATCGAGTTCGCCATCTGAACCGATCAGTTTTAGCGTTTGATTAGTAGTTGTATTTGTTAGCCATGGATTACGCACGCCATCGCCTATAGATTCAAATTCTGCTATTATACCTGTTGGTATAAGACCGGGATTCAGCGTTTTAGATACGTAGAAATTTCTATCAGAAATCACAATAGGATCACCCATAGGTATAGAAAACGGAAATTCAAAATACGATTGAACAACAGATAATGTAACAGATTCTCTATTGACCGTTTTGAAATACGGGTCATTGCAGATGATAGAAATTTGCGCAACTTCGTTATTTGTAAAAAAATCACACTCAAATGTTTCTACATAGCCATCTATATATACATTGTGAATACCATTCTTATAGAAAAGACGTATCTTTTGACCTATAGGGAAATGCTGATACAAAATGTTGCGGTTAGTTTCTACATCTGGATATATCTTGATGTAAAGAACTATGTTTCTTTCATTGATTCTTCCTGAGTTATAGACTTTGCCGTCTACATTTGCAATTGTGCTAAAATTCAATGCGGCTGATGGCGGGCATAATCCATCTATTTTGTAAATGCAAAAATTTTTATCGTTTGCAAAATCAATAGTATTGGTTTTGACAAAATACATAAATTACGCCCCCTTTGCATTAAGAAGATTTTTAGACTGTCTGTAAATATCAAAATTTGAAAGAGCCTTTGGACTATTATTTGTCTGGTTGAATGTGTAGTTATTTATGATGTTACCACTGCTTCTTATTCCATCTGCTTTCTCGTTTAGCTGATTGGCAACACCAGATAAATTTGATGCTATACCGTTTATATTCAGATCTGTTTTAAGAGCTGACAGTGCTTTGTTGCTCATATTTTTAGCCGACTTCACGACATCTTTTACACCGTTGGAAATGCCAATTGAAAGTCCTTCTGCAATAAAACCACCATATTTTTTCATGACTTTTGATGGACTGGCTATACCAAAAATATTTCTGATCATAGCATCTACACCGGAACTTACTGCGGCGGCGGCATTTTGTACTTTCCATTGATTATCTATTATTCCGTCAGCTACTCCCTGATCTATCCAGCGACCAATATCATTTGGATCTAACGTTTTAAGTGCATCTCTGGTTTCATCAGAAATGTCAGTTGCAGCATCATACGCTAAGTAAAGATTCTTCTTCAATGAATCAGTATATGCATTAAGCATTTCTTCGCCAAGACTGTTTGAAGCACTATTTACTAAAGGCTTTCCATTATTTATAGATTCTGCAACACCTTCCACGGCAAGTTCATATTCTTTCTTAGTAAGTTCACTATAGGTTCTTGCATCTTCAAGCCTTTCCTCTGAAACTGCTTTACTGTTTTTTTGTCTAAGAGCTCTTAGTTCTGAATATTCTTGTTCTGCCGCTTTATACTGTTCTCTCAAAACTTCCACAGGTGCGCTTGCAGCATCAATAAATCCATGATTAAGCTTTTGAATTATCTCATCTGCCTCTTCATAATTTTCTTGTTCAGCAAGAGCAAGAAGTGTAGAATAATTATCCATCATAGAATTCTGCTCCGCCTGATTAGTTTCTGCCACAATAAGACTCTTGCGTAATTCTTTCTCTCTTTCAAGAGAATCGGATATAGTATTTTGCATCTCTGCAAGACGATTAAAGTAGTCCCATTCAGCAAATTCTTTATCACCGCTTTGATGCAATCTGTAACCCTCTGAAAATTCTCTCTGTGCAGCTTCTCGTTTTCCCCTCTCGGTTTCTATAGCATACATAGCATCTTTTAAATCTTTTTCTCTATTACTTACTTCGCCCAATGCAGTTTCATACTGATCTTTGTATGCATCAATATAGCTTAGTACAGTATTTTTCTGAATTATATTATCAAGCGATTGTTCCAACTTATCATAGCTACCAAGCACTTCATCATTTTTTGTGATGAGATTATCGGAAAGACCAAGGCATGAACCTGTAAGAGAATTTATTTCATCAATAATGCCTGTAACTTTTTCCTCTGAGCCTTTCTTTATAGTTCCATCGGCATTGACAAGTTCCAGAAGGCTTTCACTAAGATCTTTAACACGTTGATCAGCAGATTGAGCCGATGTTTTACTTGATTCCTGTAAATTATTCCATTCTTCAGCAGTTTCTTGAAGAGCATCACGCTGTTCCTGCTGTGCTTCTGTAAGATTACGTGCTTTTTCACGCATTTCTTCCATCGCCGCAGCGTGTTCATCAGATAATTCTTTGTATTTCAATCCAAGTGAAACAACACCGCCAATAATACCACTTATAGCAGTTTCCACAATTCCTGCTACACTTGATAATTTAAAAGCTGTAGTAGCTGTCTTTATCTCTTTTATGGTCTTAACAGCAGTTGATCCAAACTTAATTACCTTTTTTACTGCAAATGCCGTTGCCATAGCAGTTGCAATAGTTTTACCATAAGAAACAAGATCATCAAGATTATCAGTTACCCATTCCAACGCTTTTTTTATACTCGGTAAAGCTTTTTGTACGATAGGAGCTAATACATCTGTTTTGAATGTTCTGCCAATAGATGCGATTTCAGTAGTAACATTATCATACTTGATCTTTGTTATCTCTTCCATGCTTTCTTTAGAAGCAGTAAGTTCACCGTTGGTATCCATAAGAGCCTTTACACCCTCAATACCAAGATCTTCCCACATAGTACCAAAAAGATCAACTCCGGCTTGATTTTGCTTGACTTTATCGTCCATCTCAAATAAAGCCGCTAAAACTTCTCTTGTTGCTGCTTGTGCAGCTTCTCCACCCTCAGCAAATTTATCCTGCAACGCCTGAATACTGCCACGAGAATCATTACTCTCAGTTTTTAAATCAGAAAGTCTGCTCTTAGCATCTTCAAGTGCAACAGAATACTCTTCGATTTTTTCAGCATTTTTAAGTCGAGTCAATTCACTTGTTTTCTCATTAAATCCTTCTTGCTCCATTTGAGCATATTGAAGATTCTTCTCAAGCTTTTCAATTTCTGTTTGTGTTTTTGAGATCTCTTCCGCTGCTGCTCCAGAACTATATCCGAGAAGTTCAAAACCCTCAACAGTACTTGTAGCAGTGTCTTTTGTTCTTATGCCAAATTCTTTCATGGCATCGCCTAACTTATCAACGCTGAATGTACCTGCTTCTGTACCATTAGCAAGAGAATTAAAGAAATCATCTGCATCATATCCAAGCTGTTTGTAATGAACAGCATATTCATTTATAGAATCAAGAAGATCACCGTTTTTATCAAGTCCATTTTGAGCGCCCTGAACTATCAGATTAAATGCTTCTTCGCCTGTAATACCAAACTGATCCATAAGCATATTTACTGCTCGCATGGATTCCTGAACATCAAATCCAAATGAATCTCTTAATGTAATAGCGTTTTCTGTTAGATCTTTTATTTTACTTGGGTCAACTTCTTTTGTGTTCTGTGCAACGTTTGCCATTGCACTTGAAATATCCTCAATGCTTTCACCTGCACCGCTCTTGTATATATCATCTATCTGTGTCTGAAACTTTCCCATTTCAGCAGTGCTTGCACCTGTTTGAATCTGAAAGTTATCATAAACACCTTCAACATTTACAAGCTCTGTGACCATATCTTTTAACGCACCAATTATAGCTGATATTCCATCTGCTGCCAATTTACCGAGTGCTATTTTAAAAGAAGAAATACCGCCGCTTGCTGAATTGCTTGCTGTATCATCTACTTTTTTTATATTGTCAGACAAGTTCTCAGTGGCATTTGAAACATTATTTGCTAAACCATCTGCATCTTTTATATTATCAGAAAAATTTTCAGCAGCATATGCAGAATCAGACAACTTTTTCTCATTCGATTCAAGTTCGTAATTTAGCAAAGAAATTTTGCCTTGCAATTCTTTTGCAGCATCAGAATCTTTACCTTGCTCTAATGCTACATCTGAATATTCAGTTTTAAGATTATTAAGCTGTTTCTTCTGATCCTTTATCTCATCTTGAAGTTTCTGTGACGCCGTTCTATTATCTTCGAAGCTATCAGATAAATCATCAGCAGTATTTTTCGCAATATCTGCTTCTGATTCCATATCACTTAATTGACGAGTATATTTGTCAATAGCGGTTTTATTACCCTTGATAGCAGCTTCCAGATTATTCATTCGTATTTTCAGATTTTGTGCTGATTCAGACTCCTCGCCTTCTTCTTCCACAACATCTTCATAGCGTTTGGAAACTTCTTCAAGAATTTTACTATAATTTTTATTTACATCTGTAAGCTGCGTGATCTTAGCACTTACTCCATCAGCAGAATCTCTCCAATCATCCATACCAGCAACAGAATTTTTAAATTCTGAATTGGTAAGCATAATTGCTCTATTAGCATCTCGCAGTTCTTTTTTTAATTCGGATATATCAACTTTAAATTTTGTTGTAGTTTCAGTTGTCTTTTTTGCCATATATTCACCGCCTTAAAACCATGTGTCAGGAGCAGGACGCATTATTTTTCGAGGTTTTTTCTTCCGCTTTTTCTGCTCAGTATAATCTAACGTGCGGCGCACAAGTGTAATAACTTCATGCGCCGGATACATTCTAAGCTTTATAGGGTTTAAATCCGTGAACCTCTCACATAATGACACCGTAATATCAAAGAGACTTTCGTAAAAGGACGGCTGATCTCCGTCCTCGATCAGTTTCCCGATTTATTCTCAATTCTTCCTATTTCATAAAACGCATATTTTAATGAGCTTATAAACACTGGTACCAGCTCTTTGGCTTTGGTTTTTCTTATTTCAGAATCAGTAAGTCCGGGGAAAATTTCTTTCAGCAGTGGCTTGACTTGCGGCAGTACTCCAAAAAACATTTTGGCAAGTTCGGCCTCATCTTCAAGCTTATCAATATCGATTATTGAAATAAGATCTTCAATAGTTCCCCACATCAGATCAAATTCAGAAGCCTTATAAGTCTTTTCAACTTCCTTGCCGTCCTTATAAATATTCAGTGTCAATTCCATGTTTTATATCCTCCAGATTTAAATTATGAGCCGCTGATCGCAGTCTTGATATCTTCCGGTGTCTTTACAGATTCATGCCATTTATTCTTAAGATCTTCTGTCATAAATCCATAACGCTCATCAATTACGATTCCGGACGCATTGTCTGTAATGTTTGAAGCTACAGAACCACCAAGAGTATTTGTATATGGGAATTTATGAATCGTTGATACTGCCGTATATGTAAGCTCCGTATTGGTAGTATCAATAGAGTCGGATTCTGTACTTACCTCTTCTGATGGTACAGCGAACTGACCCTTATACTTCCATACATATCTCCAGAAACCGTCAGTACCCTTTGTCTTATAGCCTATTGCGAACATTTTTGGCTTGATCGAACCTTCTATCATCATGCCGAGGCTTGCATCAAATGCCTGTCCTGTTATTTCAGCCAAAATGCCAAGTGATGGCGGTGCTACAGTAAGAGTAAATGTCTCAGCGCCTTTAGCGTTGATTACGATCATACCCTTGTTGTCGTAAAAATGAGTTTCACTTGAAGTCTCAACTTCTTTTGAAATTGTTGCAACATAACTCAGTCTCTTTGGCGTACCCGTTTCGTATTCTGTTTCTGTATCTTTGAGTATTTCTGCAAAGTACAGATCTTCAATTCCACGAAATTCAAATATGCTGTTTGCATTGCTTTCCGGCATAATTATTCCTCCTTTAAATATGAAACCGTGATCCCTCTTCCACTATGTGTAGGTTCGTCGCTCGCTACATCGTGAGCATCGCCCCATGATTCAAAACCACAATTCCGCAGTCGTTTCTTTACTTCTCTTAAAACAATGTAAATCTTTTCTGGATCAACAGAATAGAAATTTACATCATATTCGTATGTTATGAAATGTTCAGCGTTATCATAAAACCCGTCACCATCCGCTGATATATTCCAGAATGTGAAAAAATGGTTCGGATATTTTTCTGTTTCTAAAAAGCTACCTTGACGGCGAACAGGATAACCGAATTCTGATAGAATTTTTATTAATAGATCTTCCATATATCACCATCCAAATATATACTTTTCTAAGTAATCACTAATAACTTCCTTTTGTATCTCCTGTATCTCTTTTTTGGTTTTCTTACCATAAATAGCTTCATATAAACCAGGAACTTTATTCATGGGCGGCTTATGTCGTGGAGTACCATACATCAAAAAAATTGATGTAAGACCAGAGTCTTTTAATTCAAATCCAATTTTGATTTCACCAGTATAGCCACTCCAATCTACTTGACTATCGCGCCTTAATGAATCTATTGTATGAGGTGTTATACTGTATTTTCCTCCTGCTGGTAGATTTGATTTCACCATAGCCTTTTCAATTTTGTCATTAACAGCATCTTTAGAAGAAATCAAAGCATCCTCAACAGCTTCTTTCAAAGCTTTTTCACCGCCAGCTCTTTCAATTGCTTTAAGTAAATGCTCCCATCCGTCTAACTGTAAGCCAATTCTGTTTTTCTTACCCATCAAACACCACCGGAAACTTTCCTGATCTTAAACTTCATTATCTGATTTCTCATATTGATATTTTCAGGAGTGCCTAAGATCTCATATGAATCACCATTTTCATTCTTTAAAATACAGTCCGACTTAATATCAGGTCTGTACCAGGTTTCAATGATCGCCGTATCTTCTACTACCAGAACACCATTTGATTTACTTTCTGTACCGCCAAATGTACGGAAAGAACAATAGATCAAATCACCGTTATCCGGGTATATCTTCTTTGCTACACCTTTTATGACCTCTATTTTCGGCGCAAATAAAAACATAGGGACATTAAAAGGTACATTCGGTCTGTAATTTGCCATCCGATCACTCCAAATCTGCTTCTTTATTACGCTTATAACTCAGCTGAGCTGCACGCTGAATAAAGTATTGAGAAAGTTCAGCCGTACCCATGCCGTAATTCCACAAATCCGAAACGCCACGGATTATCACGCCTACCGATTCAGAACTATTTACGATTTCATGCTGTACGCCTGCTTCGACAAGGAATTCTTTTACATCTTCAATATAGATTTTCAGCGCTTCATCCTGATATGTACCTGTGATACCCAGCCCAGTCTTTACTTTCTGTAATAGTTCTTCATCGGTCATACGTGATTCCTCCTTAGAATTTAATACGTTACGAATCTTTAAGCATATTTTCAGCCTTAACGAAAAGAGTGTTTATCTCATTGATATTTGGTATACTATCACCATGATCAAGAATAATATCCTTTATATGTTTTGCGTGAAAATATTCTTCATGTGCAATATCTCGGAAGATCTGAGAATATCCGTCATTGTCAACAGCTCTGGACATATCAATGTATTTAAAAACATCATGCAGTTCTTCTTTCAATGTTTCAGGGAGCTGCTTAAAAAGTTCATCTTTATTCATCATAATTCTCCTGTAATATATGTTTTTAATTTCTTGATGTCTGCTGCTGTAAAGTTAAGTACCTTTTCTTCGGGTGAAATGAACTTTATTCCAGGGATCTTTAATGAAAAATCGCCATATTCTTCCAGAGTCTTTTCAAGTGTTTCAACCACAATATCAATATCATAAAAGCCGCCGTTTTCCATAAGTATTGATGAGATCATTTCGTTGTCAAGATATTTGGTTATGATCTCCGGGTGAAATTCTATCATAGTCGTTGCAGCGCTTACGATGATTTTAAATGCTTTATCTGAGATCTTAGGTATGATCTCATTCTTTGAATACTTTACAAGACCATTTACTATATGTTGCTTAGTTGCCTGCATTTTTCCGTATCCTCCTAAATATTTAAGCCTGAGAGGAAAAGAGGACTTGTCCTCTCAGACTTATTTGATTATTCCACTTTAGCTATTAGCCGGTGGTAGTTGGTGTAGTAGGTGCAGTTGATGTAGGAGCTGTCCAGCTATTGTAACGTGGCATAACCTGAGGGCAAATGCTATCCATAGGGACTTTCTTTTCAAGTGGCAGTGTCTTGCACTCGATCTCCTTATACAATGCACGAAAACCGCAATCCATATCCTTGTAAACATTATTGATCTTAGAATCTACAAACGATAGATTATCAGTAACACGCTGATTTACTACAGCCTGATTTGCTGCAAGATCAGCTATTTCACGGCCTGTAGCTGTAAATCGTGCAGATACGTTTTCACGATCCTTTGTAAACTGCTCCTCCATATACTTGTACAAATCAAGGATCTTTGCATCTGTTCTCTGGTCTGAAAGAAGCATATCCTTTTCAGACTGCAACTGACTGATCTTTCTCTCCTGTTCCAGTTCATATCTTGTTGTAGGGGTGTTTTCAGAGCAAACAGCTGCGGCTGTCATAGGGTTTACACCACCAAACAAATTTCCAATACCGCCACCATTAAGAAGCCCAAGAGCGCTGCCAATAATTCCTGTTGTAAGACCTGCATTTGCTACACCTTTGCTTGCGTATTCCATAAATAATACCTCCTGATAATTTTTTTAATTTTCGCAAACTTGATACTGTTTTAAAATCCTGTTTTCTTAAATCGCTACATGTAGACCACCTCCTTTATTTACATTAAATGAATAAATATTCTTATGCTTTTACGGCAACTTTCTTTTTGATCAAATAGCAACCGGACGCATCAAGAATTTTACCGTCAACAATTGTCAGTCCCTTGTTTACCCATTCATTAGTTTCATCATCAAACCAACGCTTCATGCCAAACTGTAAATTCGTGTTGATCGCATAATCATTAGGTACCCAGAAAATACCGATAATATCACCTGCTGCTGCTGTGTCAAAATCAGCAATAACATCAGGTTCAACTAAAGTAACACTTCGACCAAAAAATGAACCAGCAGTATTGCCCATACTGAGATCAGTTGCTTCACGGAACAGCGGACGGCTATTATCGTCTTTCATTGACAGCAGATAGCTTTCAACAGTAGATGCCGGAAATAGGAATTCACCCTGACCACGCTTTGAAAGCGGAACTTTTGAAAACAGCTTCTTTCTCCACATTGTCCAGTCACTGAATTCCAAATCAGTCATTTCAATGATATTGTTCTTATTACCAGTTACACGAGGATCAACAGTAATACCAAGCGGCTGACCTTCACCAGTGCCGGAAATGATAACCTTGTCCATTGTTCCCACATATGCTTCAACCATTATTCTGGTGATCTCGCTTTCAAATAAAGAAAGTGAAACGACCTGTGCAAGCAGTGTTTCAGATACACGTATCTCGCCAATGTTATACTCAAATGTGATAAATTCCTTAATGTCACCGGGCTTCTGTCTTTCAGAAACATTGTTCGGCTTTGTCTCATTTATCCACTTGAAATTAGCTTTCAATTTGCTGATCGGGAACTTCACACCGCCACGCACATTCATCTTACGAACCTTTGAATAGATCTGACCATAAACCTTAGAAACTTCCTGAATGAATTCGTTCATGATAGTTTCAGGGATTATCGCACCAATATCAGCAGTTACAGCGGGGCCCGGATCACCACCGGCTCTTGTAATAATATCAGCCGGAATCGGTGTGCCCCTCTGAACATAGTTCATAAACGCCTGACGATATTCCATACTTGCATATGGTGATACATTTTCACGCTGTTCACCTGTAACAGAACTGATATTATAAGACGCAAGCGGATTGCCGCCTCTTAATTCTGCATTTAATGGAACATTCTGGCGCTGTTCTCCGCCGTCATTTGGATTTGACATAGGATCCCCAGTCGGTTCATCATCAGGCAAAGAATCAAGCTCTTCCTGTGTTTCTTCAATTTCTGCTTTCACCTCTTCAAGCTGCTCATTGATGCTTCTTACTTCGGCTGCGTCCTGAGATGCAAGCGCTCTTGCTGTAAGGTCATCCCTCTTTTTCTGAAGTCTAAGCAATCTTTTTGTAAGTACTTTTTTTCTCATAAATTACATACCTCCTAAAATTTTTGTTTTGAGTTTTAATAGTTCTAATTCATCAGTATCTACCGATGTTTGCTGAGATCGTCTTGCTGCTTCTACTGCTGACCGTGCATTTTGAAGCGCATTCTTATCCCTCGCATTTATTTCAGTGCTCTCATACGCCGGAAACGTAACCGCACTTACTTCCACAACTGCACTTATGGCACGAATATGCCTTGTTGGATGATCAGAATCAATATTTTCCCACTCTTCATCACTGATCCCAAACATAAATGACATTCCTGTAATGTCTCCACGCTTAATCGCACTATACAGCGCTCTGGCTTCTGAATTATTTTCAGTATCTAAAATTACTCTTATACCCATGCCATCATTATCAACAGTAAGCTGCATCGTTGAACTTTCTGTATCTTTTCTGGATCTTGCAAGTGGGATCATGCTTGTATCATGATTTACTAAAAATCTTACATCTGTCAGATCAGCATTATCTAATGCGCCACGTTCGATAATTTCATCGAACCGACCAAGATCTGTTTTACTGTCATAAACTATAGGTCTGCCTAAAATAACACTGCCGGATTCATTTTCTTCAGCTCTGATTTCAAAAGAATAATTGCGCCTTATCAGTTCCGGCTTTAATGCTCTATTCTTTGGCATCTTCAACACCCCCTTCACTGCTCTTGCCTATCTGGTATTTATCTGCAATACTTGTATCAACATAGTTAAGAGACTGCATTCGTTTTCCTGCAAGCTCGGGCAATGGATGCAGACCAAATGCCACACGCTTTTCATTTTCATAAAGACTTCCACTGTCACCAAGCAACCTAACCATTTCAAGCGTCTGATCTACACTCATAAAAATCAGATCTTTAGGGAAAAATCGTATTTTGTTTCCAAATGATCTTTCTCTATCACTGAATAAAACTCTTGAAAATTCATCCGACCAGCTTATAATAATTGGTTCCAGCGTTTTTTGATAGAACGCTTCATACTGTGCAGGAGTATAATCACCTGTTAAAATAGCAAGAGGTACACCGAAATGTCTTAGAATTTTTTCATCTAAAAATTTAAGAGTATCAGCATCAACTAATTTAACTTCTTTTTTGATAGGTATGAACTCTGCTTTCAGATCTAATGGAAGAAATCCGCTTTTACTGTGCAAGATCTTATCTTCCAGTTCTTTTAAAGCCGATTCTGTTTTGCCATCGTCCATCATTGTGTTAAATTTAACAACGCCGTTAATTGCAAAACTGGATTTCATAGCAGCACTAACGCCATTCATAAGATCTTCGTTTATCTGCAATGTTTTGAGGAGTGCAGAATAATCAGGGTTTCCGGTTTCATCACCGCCCATAAATTCATTTACAGAAAAACGGTATTTCAGATGAATAACATCATTATAAGGAAGAGTCGTTTCATACGTATTGGCAAAACGCATTTTTACAAATATTTTTCCGGACGCATCTTCAATGAACTCAACATTTGCAGGATGTACAGGATATAGAGCATGATAATTTTTGTGTTCATTGCCTTTATCATCATGCCAAGCATCATAAACAGGGATGATAAAGGCGTTATAATGCAGCATCAGCATCCATGTGACCTTTTCAAGGAAATCACTCTTTGTCATGATAGGATTTGGATTATTCAGTACTCGCTGCCTGTCACTATTAATAGGAGTAGAGTCCCCTCCATTCTCCTTTACGTGCTGAGGATTCAGCTTTTTCATTTCCATAACAATACAATTTATTGACTGCTGAACTACGTCACTTGCAAAAATGTTGTCTCCGAACTGTGAAAAAATGGGTGTGTATCCGTTAAGCATCTGTGCGTATGACATTTTTTTGTTTGATTTTTTAAATATTCGGTCAAGCCACCCCAAATCGATCACCACCTTTCATCTCATATCCCTATAATCTGTTTGAAATCGGTTCGGTATCTTCTGTACATTTCATAAAGAATTATCAATGTAACTGAACCGTCAATTCTTTTTGAAGATTCAGTTTTTACACAAAGACACTGAGAATGATCATCTACTTTTATTCCTGCATTTTTAAAGCACCACTTGTCCATCTCGTTTTGATTGTAGTTTATAAGTTGGTGTTTTAAATCCGCTTCACAAAGTTTCAAGGCATTGGACAAGGTTTGAGCATTCTGCAAAATCAAGATAAGATCTTCATTTTCCTTTGTCCAGCCGTACATATCCATTCTTGTGATCCAATCCTTTGAAAATCTCTGATCATATCCACATTTCCAAAGTTTAATATCATACTGCTTGTACAGCTGATAAAACCAATCGGCAACAACAGATAAATCAATATCATTTCCTTCTGTAATTGTCAGAATGCCTTTTTTAGCCCATTCCTTATATCTTGCTCCGGCATTCCAGTCATCAGAATCTTCAAGCTTTGATTCGGGTATAAAATACATGGTATGTATATATTTAATATTGTCACCCGGTTTCATCATCAAGATCTTAGCACACGTAAGGTCTGTAGTTTCTGACAAGTCAACTGCACCAATGCAAATATGACCACGAAAATCTTCCAGATCGTAAACAGCTTCATAGTCGTAATCCTCTAAGTTCAGCCATGTTTCAACAGAATTTTGCTTGATATTGAAATCCTTTGATAAAACAAAAATCCTGTCAGCCTTAGACTTTCTCGCAACTTCCACTTGCTCTTCCAGATAATCCCATTTCTTGATAATACCAAGAGTAGGATTACTTTTTACCCATGTCCTCTTGTCCTGCCATACTTCATTTTCAGAATCCTGAGTATAAAGCCATGGCAATAATCTTTGACCGCTGAGTGAATCATCTTCACCATTTATAACGGCACGGGCTTTTCTGAGTTCATCATCAAGATAACCGTCGATTATAAATCCCTCTGTAGTTATATTTATAAATTTAGGATTATCTTTCAGGCTTTGTGACTGTTCTATTGACTTACCTATGACATTATTTTTCATTTCATGGGTTTCGTCAACAATGGCAAAATCAATATTACGTCCCTCTTTATTTCTTGTCTTATCTGACAGCTTGAAGATCTTACTGCCATTAGCCTTATTTAAAATAAATCTCTGATTTCTCTTTGTATCCTGATCATTTGGATCTATCAATCTCCGCATAGTATCAATTGCGTCATATGTAATGCTTGCCTGATTATCGTCATTGGAAGAACAAACAATATCAGCACCTTGATTTCCTACTATCAATTCTGATAAACCTAATGCAGAACAAGTTTCGCTTTTGGTATTCTTTCTGGCGATCAGTAAAATTATCTTTTTGAATCTGTCAAAAGTCGTTTCAGACATTTTGAAACTGTAAACAGCTTCAATAAAGGCTTTCTGCCATAACATCAAAACCATCGGCTTATTGTAATACGGTGATTTTGTCAGCCGCACACAACGCTCCATAAAGTCGATTCTAAGCAGTGCATCTTTGGTATCATAATAGAATGCATCGTTCAGAAAATCTTCTTTCAGATTTTGAAGTTCCTGCCACAACTCTTGACCTACAAGAATTTCACCTGATTCTATCCTTGCGTGATATTCCAGCAAAAAGCTGTTATCCGGTGTCCATATTTTCTTTTTCTGTATAAGCATACATTTTAAATCACCCCTGTAATATCCATTCTGGATTCTACCCATGCTCTCAGTGGGCTTATTTCTTGCTCATTTTCTGCCCCCGTTGCCTTTGCCACTACTTTCACAACGTTTACATATTGCTGTAAAAATTCTTTATAAAGTTTAGCAGCAGGTGTTGCTTTTTGCTGCATGGGATTATCCGGATTGACCTTTATCATAGGAAGTTTTTCAAGGGATTCTAATTGATTTTCAAGATACAGCATCTTATCAATAAGCGGTATGATAGTAAGTTCATTTGAATCTTGTACAAGTTTCATTAGTTCTTCTTTTCTTTCCACTTTTTTATCTCCTTTTCCAAAATTCAAAAACCAAAAATCTCGTTTTTTCACTTTCTGCGAGAAAGACCCCCCCTGCAACAGTTCCCCAGAGCTTAAAATTTTTTGAAGTGTGGGGGGTGTCAACAGAATCTTTCCCACCAATCACGGATATATTTTTCCCATTCCTTAGTGTCACGCCCATCATTAACAGTTTGTAATCTGCTAAGGCATTCTTCCCTGTTAGTATCTATGAATATTTCTCTTGCATTCAGACTTTTTATGAGACGTTCACGCTCACTGCTTAAAGGATAACCGCCTATTACCCAAGCAGTCAGCCATTTGCCTTGACGTATGCGCGCCATATCAAGAAGATCATCTCTTATTGAAAACACACAGCTTTTTAATCTGTTAGGTTTAACATATCTATCGCATCCGCTAAGGCATTGCCATATGTTATCCATGTCAACAATAAGATCGCCGTTCCGCATATTGTCATGTACATATGTACTCTTTCCTGATAAAGGAGAACCATATACAAGATATACTTGCTTACGATAAATACCCAGCTTATCATGAATCTTGTTATGACACTTATGATGAAGCAACATTATATTATCTGGATTCAGTGCGACATTTGCATCATGAACATTATGTTCATCAAGTTCTATGACGTGATGCCCTATGCAATCGTATTTGTGAATGATAGGCTTTCCGCAATGTTCGCAGATGACCTGTCCATATTCATTTACTCTTTCCATGCGAATCACAGACATGAGCTTTATCCATTCTTTTGACTGATAGAAATTACCATTCATTTCGAAACAATCCTTTTGCTTTTGCTAATAACTCCGATGCACGTAAACGATCTTTAATGGATGAATCTGAATCTTTCATAATATCTGTCCAAAACGTCTGTATCTCTGTTGTGGTAGCAACATGACTCTTAAGATCATTCTCAGATAATACATTGAGATATTTGATATATTCTTGTACATCCTGTCTTTTAATTAATTTATGTGCGTTTCCACGTGCATAGCTGGGACTATATCCAGCCATAACAGCCGATTTTTCAGCATTTCCGCAAGCCTCGCCTACATAATATTTTGCCACTAATTGCAACCGTGGGTTTAACTTTGGCTCTTGCATATTGCATCACCTAATTTCTCACATTATATCAGCCTACTTTCTTATAACAGTAAATAAATGCTTTGCTGCTTTTTGCTTGTATTAATTACATTGTATCAAATTCATAGTTTAATTTGTGACCCTTTTTTCAAACGCAAAAAAAGAACGTACTCCGAAAAGTACGCTCTTTAACATTATTTAATTCATGCAAGCAATTCAAAAACGCCTGTAACTATGCATATCGTAACCGCTGTAATTTTTCAAAGAATTTTGCCCTCATTGCATAGAACTGCCTACGCCCCATCGGAACAGCTCCAAGCCTTTCATAAGGCATATTTTTATTTGTAATATGCTTTTTTAGTGGCTCATATGTGGCTGAATCTGTTACGATATGTAATGCTGTCTCGATCATATTTATGTCACGCAAATAGTCTTTGGTTTTTATGTCATTAGGATATTGCTTTATGTATTTCAATTTATCATTATATTGACGGCAAAACCATTTTAGTTCAGTTTCAGACATCCATTGCAGGCGTGTTTTTTTCAAATATATCAGCTCCTTTTAAGCATATTAAGTCAAGCTTATTATACCATATTTTGTATGCAGGTGCAATAGATTGATACAATTTATTGTGATTTGCTTTCCTTATACGCCTCCGGCAGCGGCATCCAGGCTATAACTTTATCACCAGTATACCATTCTTTACGTTTGCTACCATATGTTACACAATCAGCAATTTTAAGACCAGCAAAAACCACCTTGGTAACAATGTATTTTCCGTCTTTAGCTGGAAGTGCGAAATCAATTGGAATCCAATTCATTTTCATTATTGATCAGCTCCTTAGCTTCATCGGCGTAACGCCATTTACAAATAGCATCATTTACACATCCGTTTTCAGAATAGTTTTTACAGTATTTGCAGTTTCCCGGAACCGTCAATTTATTGTGCATGTTATATTCTGAATCGCAAGCAACAAATAAACTTTCAATATCATCCACTGCCAATTTCATCAGACGTTTCAGATCGGAGCTTTCTTGCTGCAATCGCTGCACTTGTCCAGGAGTTAATCCAGTATCTTCATATGCAGCTAAAACGTCTACAGCATGACCATATACGCAAGTCTCATTAGTTTTTGTTTCGATTTCAACCATACTTAATGGCAGTGCATTATGTAATTCGATAATTTTAGTTAATCGTTCCATCGTTTTCTGTACCTCCCATCAGTTCTGGATTGTCGTGGATGTTGCCAATAACCGTCCCAAAAGATACAAGACGTCCAGACAACATTCCATCATGCACAAGTGCAAAACGAGTTAAAGACTTACAATATTTAACAACATAAATACCATCAATATTTTCCACAATATCTCCCTCGAAGATCGTTAAGCCGTTCTTGTCAACTAAACCTGTACATCGACCAACGGTTTCTACATCAACACTATTGTACTCACCATCATTTTTTCCAATAATGAGATGCAAATATGCTTTCTCTACTGCATTGACCAACAGTTTTACATAATACCCATCGACCCATCTATGTGTATCTACTCTTTTCCCTCTACATAAAAACTCAGTATTCATTTTTAATCAAGTCCTTTCTCCATATCACGGTACATATCCAATATACTTTTTTCCGTAACGTTACAAATAGACTTCTCCCTATACTCAAATTCGTCAAGTTCAAAAGCAGATTTCGCTTCTTCCTCGTCCTCAGCTTCTACATATGCATAACCTTTAAATTCAACCTTGTACAGATTCATTTTCATCATCCTCATAATTAAAATCCAGATTACTTTTAAAACCTTTAATTTTCCCATCTTCAATCACAACAAATTCGGTAATAAATTTGTTATGATCTTTAAGTGATCTTATTTCTTCTTCGTCTGTATCTTCGTTATATCCGAAAAACCACCATTCAACGCTATCGTCGCAAGATGTATTTTTGAAAACAAAATACGGAAATTTATCTTCGTCAAGAGACTCGATATCGTTGGCGATTTCAAGAAACCTTTCAATGATATGTTCTCTGCATAATGAACTGATTCCATCCTTCTCTGATATGTCATACTGCGTATTATTTTTTACGAAAATCCTGATTGCATCTGCAATGCACTTTTTATCCTTAGTAAAAAAGATTTGCTGATTACTCATTTCCCAACATATTCTGTCAGAAGTATTATCACAATGATTTACTCTTTCGTTTACAGTATTCCAGATTTGATTGAACTCCAAACTAGTAATAACCTGTCTAAGTCCATACGGTGTTTTCAGCATTTCAGATGCGTATTTTTCGGAAACGACCTGCACAACAATTGGCGTGAATAGCCATGAGTTTTTATATTCTATGAGCTCCTCACCAATATATCTATTGTCAATCCCCCATAAACTACTTCTGCTCATTATCATTCTCCTCCCGATTCAGCAAATCACAAACTTTCTGTGCGGTTTCTTTACTGTAAAAATAGACTTGCACGGCATCTTTGCAATGGTTGACATTTCCGCGTTCCCATTGTTTTTTCAAAGTATCGTAATATACATAGTGTTTCCATTCAACCCTGCTATTCCAATCCGGCACATAATCCGGACAGAACATATCGTGATACTGTTCCAATTTCAAAAGCATCTTAATTTTTTCTGCGGCTTGTTCAGCACGTTCTTCTGTGGGAAAGCAGTTACCAACATTATAGAATGGCTCACAAATATAATCATCCCATGCCTCATTACGTACTTGTCCAGCCCCAGACACAAACCAAAATTCTTTATTATGTTCCGGCTTCCAAGGCTTAGGCTCTTCCAATTTTTTCACTTCCGTTTCAAGAACATCCATACGACGATGGCTTACCAAAACAGCTTCTTTTATCTCTTCAATTTCTTTTAAAAGTTCTTCTTTAGTCATTTTTATTTTCCTCCCAATCCAAACAAAGATACGGACAACCTATGCATGTCTCACTTAAATACTCAGTTGCTTTTGTACCACCAGCCAGTCCAGGGCATTTTCCATCCTTAGCAGATTCTATATTTTTGTAGCAAGAATAGCGCAATTTTCTTTGCAACTGTTCTATTTTACTGATTATCTTTTTCAGCATAATTTTATTCCTCCAAATCCATTTTAGCGCCGCAGAAAGGGCAATACTGAGATATTTCATGAGGCGCTATCTCAGTGCCACATTCAGAGCAGTGCGGTATATCAAATTCTCCGAACACCCATTCTCCGTGTCTCACAGGTTCGGCTTCGATGGCACATTTATCAATAGCATCAAGCAGCTTTTCTTTTGTAAAAGCCCCCATACCATAGCTTTTTGCTATATATTTGATTTTAGGTTTCAGTTTATCCGCATCAAGTAATCTCATTCTTGTCCTCCTTAACCTTTCAGATTCTTACTTTCAGGCTATCAATCAATTTCATTTTCAGTCCTCCAAATTCTTACAGATCTGTATAAAATCAGGTTTAGACTTTTCTCTCAACACTTCTTCAAGCATTGGAAACTCATGTGTAAAAATCGGTTTGCCTATCAGCTTGCTTGCATATTCATAGGCGTATTTTCGGTTTTCACCTGTTAGCATACAAATTCCTGTATACGTTTCAATTACTGCTGCTTCTTGTTTAGTCATTTCAATTCCTCCAAAATCTTAGCAAAATTCTGCTCTTCTTTATTTGCAGCAGCTGCCATCACAGCTGATTTTTTAACCAACCATTCTGACTGATGCTTAAAACGTTCCATCGCTGCCATTGCATTTCTTACATCACCAGCATTTAAATTTTGCCACATATCCAAAAGTTCACTGTTACATTGCATCGCTTGTTCGATCATATCTTCCCATGCTTTTTGTAATATGCCATGAGCTTGATAAAGCTGCCTGTTCTGTGGACTTATTTCATCCATTGTTTCAAGTTCTTTTTCAATCAAATCCAGTACCGGACCTACACGTACTTCTATCATTTTTCAAACTCCTCTCAAAAGAAAGCTGCCATCAATTCATCTAAATCAATTAAGCATCTCATCATTAATTCGGTTTTGAACGAAGCCATTGTGCGGCTGTCCATTGCACCTTTTTCACGAATTTCCATAAGCTGTTCATCTGAAAGCATCTTCCACAACATTTCTAAAGTTTCATCACTCATTTTTCTAACTCCTCTCAAAATCGCCTGTAAGCCACTTTTGTATTCAATAGGCTAAGTTTATGCATCAAGTCACTAAAACACATTACACGCCCGTTCTGTGGCTGTTAGGCGTATTCTATTGTTACTTTGATTTTAACGTCCTTTTCTACATCTATACCAAGCTCATTTTTACACCGATCTATGTAATCACGATCATGTATATCCCTGCCAAATATAGGCGGTGCATTCAGCATTGATGTAAGATCTATAAAACGTTTCTGACAAGTTTTAATACCGCATCCCCACATATCATGCATTTCACACATAAACAGTGCCGTCATGCATTGTGCAACATGGTTTGCATATCCTACAGCATATTTTTCAAACTCAGACTTAGCAGCTTTCTGTGCTATTGTTTCTCTTGCTCGTGCTTTCATCCTTGACACGCCTCCTCACGCAGTTCTTTGAGCGTGTAACAGCACAAATTATACGCTCTCTTAATTCTCTTATCACTCTTACCGAATCCCTCAGAGACCGCCTGTAAAGCTTCTGAGAGTACACATGATTCATGATGGAATTTTCTACACATACGGTCACCATAAAAATCAGGCTCTACAGGCTTACCGCATATTCTGCAAGGAATAATTTTAGGGTTAAGTCTGTTTCTCACTCTTCGCCTTTCCCTGGTCCTTTCATTTGCCTTTTGCTTGTACTCCGGATTTGACCACTGCATTCTAGCTCTTATTTTCCTACATTCATCAGAACACAGGCAGTAATGAGAATTTACAACTTCAAATTCCTTACCGCATACAACACATTGTTTCTTGATCATTTTAGTTATTCCTCTTTTCTTACAAGTGCCACAGCCTCTTCTTTACTCCTACAAACACCTGCGATCGCACCATTTTTCAGCATTTCGCTTAAAAATCTCTGCTGTCGCTCTGTTACACGACCTTTTTTCGTTTTAACCTCAATAAATACGGCTTTCCCATCAGACTTTCTAACACCGAACAGATCGGAGAATCCGACAGGCAGTCCGGTATCAAAATATCTGCCGTCTTTTGTGAACCCTTTGCCAACGTTGGCACGAAAGATCACACAATATTCCGATACAGCAGCCCTTATCTCATTTTGTATTTTGTGTTCTTCTGTCATATGGCTGTATCCCCATTCTTTTAGCTGTATGATATATCCAACCCGGCTTGTAACCTTTAGCTCTTGCATATGCTGCCAGATCGCTGTACGTTCTGCACTGAGACGGCATAGCAGGGATAACATGAACCTCTGTTACCTTTTCAAGAACTGCTCCCTTTTCTTCTGTAGGCTCTCTGTCTGCCTCTCTGTTTTTACTGTCAGCTTTTTTTAAGGGCATATGACAGTTAGGACAGCATACCGCACGCTTTCCGCCCTTGTTTATCTTCGGAAATGTAAAAAAACAGTACTCACATGATATGACATCAAATTCATCTTCTGACTTTTTCTTTCTTACATCAAGCGACCATTCTCTGTCATCATCCGGCATTCCAAAACGCCTTACATTGCCTACATGGTCAAGAATTACAGCACGCTTGCCCTCTTTGTACCTCATGCATCTCATAGATTGCTGAATGTACAGTGTCAAAGACTTTGTAGGTCGGAGCAGGATAGCACACCCACAATCCGGGACGTCAAATCCTTCTGAGATCAAATCTACATTGCATAAAATTTTAATGCTGCCGTTTCTGAAATCTGCTATAATACGATCACGTTCGCTCTTTGGGGTGCTGCCGTCAATATGAGCTGCCGGAATTCCTGAATCACAAAATTCCTGCGCCATACGTTTTGAATATCCAATAGAAACACAATAGCAAACAGCCTTTAAGCCCTTAGCATATTCGTTATAATGTCTGATCACATCACCATATACACACTTATCAGATAGCATCTCCTCTGCTTCTGACATGTCGTATTCACCATGACGTGTATGAAGTGATGACATATCTATATCAGATGGTGCATAATAATCATATGGTGCAAGGCAATTGTTTTCAATAAGCCATTTTGCGGATACACCTATTATCAGATCATCGTTGACATCACCTAAACCACTTCCGTCTATCCTGACAGGAGTAGCCGTCACGCCCACACGATAAGCACTGCTGAATGCGTCATATATTTTTTGATATGTAGATGCTTTGCTGTGATGATTCTCGTCTGTTATGATAAGGGACGGACACTCCATACGCTGTAATTTTCTGGCAGCAGTCTGTACCATCATGATATTACATAAATCCATGTCAACGCCCCACCATTTGAACGTATTCCTGATCTGATCGCAAAGTTCTTTTCTGTGAACAAGGAATAGTACAAGCTTACCGTTTTCAGTAGTACGCCGTGCTATCTCTGCAACTATGACAGATTTACCACCGCCGCACGGAAGTACAATGCAAGGTGCTTTGTGTCCTAAGCGCCAAGACCGGCTTAAACGTGATACAAGATCGGTCTGATAAGGTCTAAGCTCACCCATGCTTTAAGCACCGCCTTCCGTGCAGTTATTTGTAAGCTCAATGGCAAGTCCGCTGATTTGATCTGCAAGCTGTCTGCATACTGGACACCCACTTTTATCGTAATAACTCTTATTGCTTTGTATTTGCCTGAGAATATTCATATCGTGTTCTCCGATACGGTAAACGAGTTCAAACGCTCTGTATGTACCTATAATGGCTTTCTTTTCTTCCTTTGCCTGATCAGCCGTTATCTTACCGGATAAAAATACAGCGTACAGCGAACGCATAGCAAGAAAATAATATGATTCAGGCATTTTAAGTCCTGCCGGCAATATCTGCATTTCATACGCTATTTCATCAAGTTCTTTAAGTTCCAAAGAATCCCTCCTAAAACGGCAATTTTGTTTTTTGAACTTTTGTTGTTTCAGCACTGAACGGAAATCCTAAAATTCCTTTATCCCCGATTTGATACAGCCTCTTTGATTTTTTACTGTGTCTAAGCGGAATACGATCATCACCCTGAACAAGTATACCTGTTGCTCTGTTTTTCTGTACTGCAAGTAGTGTCTGGTTTATCTGCTCACCATCATCTTTTGTTTTTCTCACACGATCAAGGGATATAACAGTGTCCGACAAATTCGCAACATCGCCCGAACCGGATATTTCATCACTATCAAGCTCCTTAGTCTTGCTTTTACGGGGATGTGCAATGAGCAGCACTACGATATGAAGTTTTCGTGCAAGTGCTTTCAAACGCCTTGTAAATCGGCTTTGCTCTATATAGAGATTTTCTCCTGCGTCAATAGCAGTCATAAGATTATCAATAACAACGAACTGTACGCCGTATGTGCGAACTGCCGCTTCTGTTTCTGTGATAATATCCATATTGCCGTTTGTATCTTCACCCAGTGCATCATTGTCTATGATAAACAGACGATGCCTGTACCAATCCGAAAGCTGCTTTTCATGTTCAGGTTCAAGATAATATCCCGATGTGGATGTATATACCTTCTCCTTGATCGCCTTTTCTCCTGCTATCTGAAAGTCTATCCATCGTTTGACCTCATAGTCTGCCATTTCTCCGGAATAGAATAAAACATTCCAGTTCTGATACAGGGCGGCTACTGCAAACATACTTGCAAATGTACTTTTGCCCGTTCCTCGTTTCCCTGTGAGCGTGATAAGCTGACCTTCATAAAATCCGCCAAGAGCACTGTCTAGCTTCGGAAACAGTGTCAGAAAATGAGGTACATCGTCCATATTGACCTGTGCGACATCTGCCATTTCTTTTATAGTGGAAGGCTTAAAAGCTTCTGCTTTTTCAACAGCTTTTCTGAGTGCCCGTTCGCCAAAACTTCTGAGAATATCATTTGCATCTTTTTCGCCAAGATAATCCTTTATTCTCGGTGATCTGATTTTAATATTCGGGAACTGCTCACGTATCTCACTGACAAGAGTAATATTTCCTCGCTCACAATCGCCAAATACAACGATCGTATCAAACTGTTCTACAAACTTTCTGCAATGCTCCACCCACGTAAAGCCCCTTGCGCCGTTTGGTACGCTGACCGCATTGGGTATACCTGCACTGATGAGTGACAAGCTGTCTATCTGACCCTCGGTGATGATAAGCGTTTTGCTTTTATCGGGGTCGCAGTGATCCATACCGAACAAAATAGGTTTACAGCCGCTTTCACACCATTCCTTTGACTTGTGCCTGCTCCTGTCGTAATTTATCAGCCGGTATTTCACAAACTCCATACGCTCATGTATCTCACCATCTGCATCGATTGCTTTTGTGTAGAAGGGGAATATCAGTTGATTTGAGTCTTTGGGATTTGTTGTAACGCCGTAAGCACGGGTGACTTCCTTGCGTATGCCACGGCTGAAAAGATAATCTTCTGCCGGTGAAGATGTTACCAGTCGCACCCTTGGCAGTTCTTTATACTGACTTTGCGCAATGCTTTGAAGTTCAAAATCAAAGTCCCTTGCAAGTTCTACGAAATGTCCCTGCTCACCGCATGAAGCACGTGGACAGCAGAAAGCGCCTGTAACGGCATTTATGGAAAACGTCCATTGATCATGGCTACTGCTTTTGCAATATGGGCAGTATTGAAATTTTATCTCATTTCCTTTAGCTCTTGTAGCAATTCCCAAACGTGCAGCGAAAGCATATATGTCTGATTGTTCCAGCTTGTACTTCACTTTATCACCGCCTATGCCCAGTTATCAGGATCAGGGTCGATTTCTTCAAGCGGTATCTCTCTATACAGCTCTTCATCAAATCCAGCTGGCTGTGCCGCTCCCTTTGGAGCGGTGCATGCCTGCTGTTTTATATTATCATTATCTTTAGATAATGATAATACAGTAACATTATCATTTACATTTACATTAACAGTTCGTTTTGTTTGCTCTTGTTCAACAAAATGAACATTTGTTCGTTTTGTTCGATTTTGTTCAGATTTGTTTCTTCTGGATTCACCACTCTTCTTACCAGCTTCTGAACGTCGTTTGCGAACTTCTTCCCATTTCTCAGCTTCTCTGTTTATCTGCGCCTTGAAAACGCTGAACATCAGTTTAACAGCTAAATCATCAATATCAATGACATTCCCTGTATCTGCATATTCAAAAATCGCTTTGAACAAAATACCGCATTGTTCATTTGAGAGCATTTCTATTTCTTTTCTTCTTTCAATGTAGAGTATAAAACTTTTTTTATCCGTCATTTTTTATTACCTCCTCTACAAATGATCACGTGGAGGAATAACTTGAAGTATTTCCTTCAAGTTTCATGAAATATTTACAATTAAAACGGCACTTTATCATTACTGATAATTTCCTCAAAGTCGCTGAGATCGCCCAATACCGGCTGCTGTGTATTTGTCGGAGCAGTGTTATAATTGTTTCCATATGCAGGAGCAGGCTGCTGAAAAGGAGACGCCTGAGCAGGCTGTGAAAACGCCTGTTGCTGTGGTTGTGAAAACGAAGCAGCAGCATACACGCTTCCATTAGGTGATGGTATATTAAATCCTGCTCCTGCTGTAGCGGACTGAATACGTGGAGCAGGCACTTCATAATCTCCTGATCTGATTTTCTGCGTTTCACATAAAAAAGCAGGTTCTGTATATTTATTGCAGTTGTATTCTGCGTCACGAAACAGTATACCTACTGTACAACCTTTGAAAATATCCGGGTCATATCCTGCTTCGATATTAGGTTCTTGTATGTTGTTAGACCGTGCAATAGTGTTGATTTGACCTTTGTATAATGCGATCGCATTCATATACTTGTCATTATCTCCATTGAAAATTGGAAGGAATATTTTGTAAATTCCTTTCCATTTCTGACCGTACTGACTGTTTGCATCAGCATTAAAACGCTTCTGGAAATGTCCTGCGTGTTCACCCTCGGCTACATCAAATCGAAGCTTAATATATGTATTTCCTTTCTGCGTCTGATCTACTTTCACTTCCAGTATTCTGCAAACATATCCATCTGCCGGAAGTGGTGCAAAACTGCTGCCGCCGTATGTTTTCTCCTGGATACCATTTGCTCCTTGAACACCTTGTAAAAATGCCATAAATTTAACCCTCCATGTTGTAATATTCTCTGATGGTCTTGTCCACCAGTTTTAAATCATTGTCGATCTCCGGCGGAAACATTTCCATCGGAGATTTTGCGGTAGATTTTCCATTTGCCTGTGTCACAAAATAGTGTCTGCCAGTATCGTCTGACTGACATAGCAGAACGATAGAAAACAAGCCTTCGACTGTAAGTTTTTCATCAAGCATTTTACCAATGGTTTTTGCTTTCATTTTCTTATTGCCCATGCTGTCGTATATCGTCTCTATATGATGCAAAAAATATACAATGCACTCAGGCGGTGTACTTAGCTGAACAAACCTTATTAGATTGCTGAAATTCAGCGCCATATTAGTAAATTTCTCATATCCTTTTTCGTTTGCATGGTCGAAAAATTCAAATGCAAGAAGATACTGACTATCATCAATTGCATATCTTTTCAGATTATGCTGATTAAGTGTATTAACGATCATCGGATAATCTGCCGCATCTGCACATGGCAGTCTTTTCCGAAAGGGAAGTGGCTTGCTTGCCACATTAAAAACGCCTATCTCACCGGGTTCAAAGTTGCGAAGAGATGTGCTTTTTCCGCTGCCGCTTTCTCCCATGATAAGTACCGGTATTCCCATAAAATCACCTCTTGAATTCCGTATATTTTATTTTTCTATGTGCTTGACTTTCCTCCTCAAAAAAAGACGTTTGATTCGCACACATATCCTGTATTAAAAGATATGCGTCTACCTCTTTTTCAACCTGTTCAAAAGTTTTTGCATATCTAAAACCTTTTGATACTAAATTTTTCTCTTCTGACATTTTTTTAAGTTCTGACCATAAATCATAATATTGCGCTTTCAGTATTGCAAACTGCTCAATATTCTGATTCGGGCAAAACCAGCAGCCACCACGATTCCTGTTTTTATAAGTTGGAGACAAAAGATCATGTTCTTTGCATAAATCGTATGCCATCTGCTCAGTATAGCCATATTCAGCAAGCAAAGAGCGTTTACCGGATTTTAGTCGTTGCAATCTCTCAGATTCATCAGCGGCAATTCCAACTATGTATGTGGCATTCGTAAACTGTGCATGATATTTATGCAATGGTCGCATTTTTAACCTATCATTTCCAGCACACATACCGCCAAGAAAAAATCCACTGTATTTTCCGTTACGTTCTGGTATTTTCGACTTTGAAATTACGTGATAAAATTCTTGAAAATAATCACTTTCACTATGAATTACATCTACTACATAGCCCCAACTCTCAAACTTAGGAATTGCAATGTTTTTCACAAAATCAATATGTTCTGGTAGTTCCCCTGAAATATTTCTCTTATGGTCAAACATAACCTCCACAAATACAATTCTGGATTTTGGAAGTCCGTGCATATGTTCTAATATGATGCTTGCCGTGCTGTCTTTTCCACCGCTCCAAGATTGTATCGTCACGTACTTGACATTCCTTTCTACTTATGTTAAAATAAGCTTGTAAATATTTTTCTTAGTCCCTCGCTATCGGCTTCCTCCGATGCGGGGGATTTTATTTAAGCCAGATAAAATATGTGAAATAACATCCACTGTCCAGCCGTTGCCAATACACTTATACCGCTGTGTATTGCTGATTCCTGCTGTGTAATTATCAGGCAAAGTCTGTAAACGCTCTGCTTCAATGGGCGTAAGTTTTCGTATTATATAATCACCGTCGGGCAAGTCAATCTTATAAAGACCTGTTTTTGCACCTTGACCGCCGCCATTTGCAGAGAGTGCAACCGATTTTCCAGAAATAGAGTAAATACGCTGACCTTGACCACCTTTGCCTATCTGTCCAATTCGCACAGGTTTAACAACTTTATTATTTTCCTGCCAGCACCCATTCGCAGTAATCGTAGGCGCTTTTCCGGATTTGATACCGCCCTTATTAAAACCATGCCCTCGCTGTAAAATGACAGGCTCAGCAATCATAGTTCGCTGTTTCCTAATTACAGTATTTGAGAATGTTGCTCCGTTGTATGTAGAAGTCATGCAGTAACTCTTATCCTGCCATGAAATACCGTTTTGAAGTACATCTGCAAGAAGAATTCCTTTATCTTCAGGTTGTGTGACATTCGGGATATTTGTCCAGTAACATCGCCTTCTTTGCTGTGCAGATACAAGTGCGGAATTTATCATAATAGGCTCAACGCCAAGCTGATCAGAAATAAATGCTTTGATATTCTTATGTATGCTGTAATTATTTTCGTATAGAAAATATCTGCATCTGCTTTCTTTAAGGGCACGGACATACTGCATAAACAACTGAC
>ERZ791837.136-NODE-136-length-55006-cov-7.687503_pt1 | contig 55006 bp, 57 predicted proteins | sample MGYA00510292_ERZ791837 | MGnify/ENA primary metagenome ERZ791837 (study PRJEB30046, sample SAMN00715259) | human gut metagenome | study: EMG produced TPA metagenomics assembly of the A metagenome-wide association study of gut microbiota in type 2...
CCATACGAATTGATTTCCTTTTAATTTTGTTGCATATTCGTGTGTTGTTTTATCTATTTTTCCATCATATTTATCAGCTTCGTTGTCTGATATTATTACTCCGGAATTCATGCTTCCACCTACATAGAAAAATCCTTTTGGTACTGGTACTGTTTCTCCATTTCCTACTGATACCGCATATACTGTTGATACTTTCTTTGTATCTTTTATTTCTGTTCCATTTGATGTTTTTATTATTCTTATTGTCTCTTCTCTCCATTCATCTTTTAAGGCCACTTCTGTTCCTGCATCTTGTGGATTATCTTTACTATTCTCTGGTAAATTATCTTGATTATTTCTTCCTACACATGTTACTGTTCCATATTCTGTTATTGTGAACTCATAGCCATCTACATTTACTTTTAAGTCCCATGTTACTTCTGTTACTTTTGGATTTATTCCTTCTGTTTTGTTTAAATTATCTTTTAAATATTCTTTATTTAATGTTCCTCCCGCATCATATGATGTCATTACTGCTATTTTTACTTTTTCCTCTGCATTAGCATATTTCGTTTCTTCTACTGCTTTTCTTACATTAGCAAATAAGCCTGTGTTGGTTATTGCTTGTATGCTTATTCCTGCTAGAATTAATAGAATAACAATTGTTATTACTAATGCTACTAGTGTTATAGCCTTTGAATTTTTCATAGCTAAATCTCCCTTTTAATTATTGTATTCTTCATTTATTATTTTATATAAAGCACTGGTCTAAATCCGCAACTTGTATACGTACTAACTACATAATGATAAAAACGACAACAAGCCGATTCACTTGAATATAAAAAGTGAAAAGAACCACCACGAAGAATTTGTGTGTTGAATGTTGTATTATAGCTTAAATTTGCTATATATGATGCTTCTTGTGTCCATTCCCATAAATTTCCTGCTAGATCATATAATCCTTTTCTTAATACTTGTTCTGTTGAAGCTGTTGTTAATAGTACATATGAATTTGTTCCCTCATTTGTTTTTACGTCACTTGTATTTTTAAATCCATCTGTCGAACCATTTAATGATACATTTGTATAATACCCTCTTAAATTTGTTAATGATACGTTATCATAATTTCCCCAGTTTGTACTTTTCATATCAGAATAATCTGATGAATCACTTAAAAATTTCATAATCATGTCCCATTGTGTTCCTGTTATTAGTCCACTTTGTACATATAAACTATTACTATATAATCTTTTACTCATTTCTACTGCTGTATAATAATCTGCATGATAATAAGGTATACTATTTGCTTTTTCTACTATATTTCCTGTCGCTTTATTTGAGTAATTTGAGTCTGTTATTACTTTTCCTCTTGCTATAAAATCATAATTTTGCCATCCCCAATTATTTATTCCTGTTCCTGCCGTTACTGAATTAAATAATGATGCATTATTACTAAAAGTTACACTATCTTTAAATGTATCTGTCTCTTCATCGAGTGTTGATACTCCTGCTTCATATCTTCCCACATAAAATCCGCCATATTTTTCTATTTGTTCTTTTTCAGCTGAATTTGTCTCTCTGTCCCATGATGAAGCATTAGACATTCCAAAATCTATTTTTGTATACTCGTCAATTGTACATGGAATCCATACGAATTGATTTCCTTTTAATTTTGTTGCGTATTCATGTGTTGTTTTATCTATTTTTCCATCATATTTATCTGCTTCATTGTCTGATATTATTACTCCTGTATTTATACTTCCACCAACATAATAAAATCCTTTTGGTACTGGTACTATTTCTCCGTTTCCTACTGATACAGGATATACTGTTGCTACTTTTGATATTTCTTCTGTTTCACTAATTTTTTCAGATTGTTTTGATATATCTCTAAATAATCCTGTATTTATTATTGCATTAATTATTATCACTATTATTAATATGATACAAATTACACTTACTAATTTTACTAATGTTATAACATTTTTCTTCATACCATCCTCCCATTTTTTTTTTTATTCTTTTACAAATGTTCCTTCAAGAATTCTTCCGATGGTAACTGTTCCATCTCCACCTTTTCCGCCTTTTCTTTTTGCACTTTTTATGTTGGTTTGAACAGCTTCTCCTCCTACTGCAGTTATCTCTCCATTATTTTCACAGTTGTTCCCATAAAATATGTTTATAGAACCTCCTCCTGAGCTTCCTCCTGGAGAATCCACTGCTGTTTTATTAACTCCAATAGAACCATTTGATGCTATTTTTGAATTATTAACTATATTATTTGCATACATTATTAGTAATCCACCAGATCCACAACTTTCAATATTAGATTCATCTATTGTAATTATTTGATTTTTAACTCCTGAAGATGAAGCACTTTGAATATTCCCATCTTGAATTCCTACACCACCACTAGCATACCATGTTAAACCACCAGAACTAGCATAAGCACTTCCGTTTCCTCCTTTTCCCCCTGCAATTCCATTTTCTCCGTTTACTTCATTTGTCCTAGTTACAGCTCCACCGCCTCCGGCTTCCTCCTGCATAACTAGTTCCTTCACTCCCAGCACCAGCAATAGCTTCATAACTTGTATAATGTACTGTCGCAGAACCAGCTCCACCGCTTCCAGTTTGTCTTCCTATTCCATTATTTCCAGTAATTCCATATTTATGATATCCGCTTGATCCATTATAATTATAACTAAAATCATATTTTTTATTACTAGCTACTGTATTTTGAGTTTTACTTGCTCCGAACCGCCGGAATATACTCATATTCTCCATTTAGATTTTGCCATAAATATACATTTTGTCCACTAGTTTTAGCTCCTCTTGCTGTCATACTTATTGTACCATTATTTGTTAATGTTCCTGTACAATAAATCATCATTCCTTTGGGTCCGCCATATCCATTATCACTTTTACATGCTGTCAAAGTAATTCCTGAGTTCACAGTTAAATCACCATCTATTTTTAAAATTACCATATTTTTAGCATCTTCACTCTCAGTTCCTATATCTGTTTCTTTATTGCCAAATTCATATTTATTTTGTTTTAATTCTGCTCCATCTACTTGTTTAATTCCATCTAATATTAAATCACCTTTATACACTAATATATTAGCTGAATATTTTTCACTTTTTACAGAAATATTTCTTATTTCACTTTTAGTAGCATTTTTTACTATTCCTATTAAACTTTCATTTGTTTTTTCGATATCTAAATTTGGAATTATTTCTTCTATTTTAATTAGTTTTTTTCCGATTTTTATATCAGTTATATTTCCTACTTCATTTTTTACTACTTCTGCATTCGAATTTTTTACTATATTTTCTAATTCTTCAGTTGTAATTTTACTTCCACTTTCTTGTAATTCCATTAATTTCATATTTACCGCTTCTTTTATTGCAGCTATTTGTGTTAATTCACTTGTTTTTTGTGTATTTTCTATTATTCCTCCATTTTGTAAAATAGCATTAATACTTATTCCAGCCAAAATTAATAAAATTATAATTGTAACTACCAATGCTACTAATGTTATCCCCTTGATATTTTCTTCCTTCATACTTTTCCTCCTATTTTTCTTTTGCATATTACACAATTTATTATGTATTAAAATTATATCAAAAAGAGATTTCTTAATCAATAAAAAACAATATTTTTACATAATTTTTAATGTATATACAAACACTTAATAATTTTTTTGTTAAAATTTATCATAAGAGTTTACCAATAAATAAATTCTCTCTAATTGCCAGTTTGTTTATTTGTTGATATTTCTAATATTATTGTATATTAATTAGGAGGTTCTAGTGAAATTCAGGAGAATAAAAGATTTAAGAGAAGATAATGATAAACACCAAAAAGATATAGCTCAATTGCTAGGAATATCTCAACAATATTATTCAGAATATGAATGTGGTAATAGAACTATTCCAATAATTCATTTAATCACTTTAGCCAAATATTACGGTACTTCTATCGATTATATTGTTGGTTTAAGTGATGAAAAAATTATAATAAAAAAGAAGAAAAAAACAAGTTAATTATAATTAATTTTAAAGCATTAATTACAATAACTTGTTTTTTGTTTTATATTTCCATTTGACTTGCTAAAAATGTTGCTGCTGATTGTGCTACTTTCTTTTCTACTTCATTCATCTTTGCATTTGAGTCTTTTGACATTAATATTACTGTTCCTATTGTATCTCCATTTGAAATTATAGGATATACAATTTGCGCATTATATTTTCTTTGATTATTATCATTTTTAGTAATTGGCATTGCCATATCACTATTTTCTTTGCTTGTATATACTTCTTTGTCATCCATTAGTTTTTCTAACTCTTGACTTACATCTTGTTCTAAATATTCTTTTTTAGAACCTCCAGCTACTGCTATTATTGAATCTTTATCTGTAATACATGCAATATGTCCTGTTGTTTTTGCTAATGTCTCAGCATAACCTGTTGCAAATTCTGATAACTCACCAATAGGAGAATATTTTTTTAATATTACTTGTCCTTCTCTATCTGTAAATACTTCAAGTGGGTCTCCGCTCTTTTATTCTTAAAGTTTTTCTTATTTCTTTTGGTATTACTACTCTACCTAAATCGTCTATTCTTCTTACAACACCTGTTGCTTTCATAATTTTCCTCCTTTAATTTCAAGTCTACTCTTATTATCTCAAAAGAGGAAATTTTTATACATTTTTATTTATTTTTTTAAAAAGGAAACAAACTAGGACTAACCTAATTTGTTTTCTTCTTCTTTTTCTTCTTTTTTTGGCAAGAAACTTGTCTTATATTTATCTAATATTACTCCTAAACTCTTTGAAAATTCTTTAAGCATAACAATTTTTATGCTTTGTCCTTTTCCTTTTAAATAATCATCTATAACTTGTTTTAGTTGTTTGATGTTTTTCATTTCTGGTTCTATTTGTTTTGTATATTTTTCTGCCCTATTTAATAATTTTTCTTTTATTAGAACTATATCTTCATTACTTGCACAAGATATTCTTTGGAACATTTGATATACATCATAATATTTAAATATTGGTATGTCCATACATTCTCTATCAAATTTTTCATAGAATTCTTCCATTTTCATTGGGATACACTTGAATATTACTTCTGCTTTTTCTTTATACATTTTATCTAATAATTGATTATTTAACATATGGAAATGTTTGATTATTTCTTCCATATCTTCTTCAAATTGTTCTATTGCTATTTTTGAAAGTTCCTCTTCAACGTTTTTACAATATTGTGATTTTAAAGAAGATAAATTCATTCCATTGAAAAATACATTTTTTAATGTTTTTATGTCATAATCTATTAATCCTTTTCTTGAAAAATAGCTAAAATATGCATATATTTTTACTGTATCTATTAATTCTATATTTCCTTGTTTTACTTCTTCTAAAACTTCTTTTATTACTCTATCAAATTCATCATCAGAAATTTTCCAATATTCTTCTGTAAGTAATCTTTTATAACCAGGCAAGTTTTCTGTATCTACTGTATTTCTTATTGTTTCCATATTTTCTTTGAATAATTTCATATCAAATATTCTTGTTCTTACATAATATTCAATAAATTTAAAAAATCTGTATTCTGCTTTGAAATTGTAATAATAGTTATTATCAAATTCTTTTATATAGAATTGTCTATTGTCCATTAATATTCTTGATGATACTAATAATGATTTGTATTCTTCATTGTCTTTTACATTTATAAATTTATCCTTTGTTATTTTTCCAGCTTTTATTTCAAATGATATAGCTATTGTAAATATTAGCATTGTTTGCATTACTCTATTATTTGTATTTGGGTAATTTTTTTCTACCATTTCATATATTTTTTGGAAGTCATTTAAAGCGTGTTTTAAAATTCTTAAGTTTCTTGTTCCACTTCTTTCAAATGTTAAAATTATAAGTCTTGTATTTTCTCTTAAAAATCTTATTAAATCCGGATTACTTTCATATCTCATCAAAATTCCATTTATTATATAATCAAATTTTGGAGCATAATCAAATGTTTCTCCTATTAATTTTTCTTTTATTCTTTCATAATCATTGGCTTTGTCAAATACATGCTCTATTTTATTTTGAATTTTTTCTACCATTGGCTTGTCCGTAGTATTTAGTTCCCCTTGTTTATCTAATAAATATGTTGCTATAAATGTTTTCATTTCTAGATTTGAACTTTTTAATTTTGTAGATAATTCTTTTTCATTACATATTATTATTGTTTTTATATGATCATGTTCAACAAAATTATTTATATAACCTAAAATATCTATAACATCCACATTTGCTCTTTCCAAGTCATCAAAACATAGAACCTTGTCATCTGTTGAGAAAAATTCTCCATAATCTAATTTATCTCCATTTTGTGTAACTCCAAAGAAATTAGCCATATCTAATCCTGTTTTTGCATATTCTGGTATAGTTGTTTGACCTGTTTGTTCCATAAATTTTCTTAAATTTTTGTCCATTAATTGGGTTGTTTCAATAAATATTTTTTTACTAATATCTTCTAAGTTTGAGATACCATATAATGACATATATATTGTTGTATATCTCTTACCATTTAACTGCATTGATTCTATTTTTTTTCTTATTTTATTATTCCAGAAATGAGTTTTACCAACTCCCCATTCCCCATTTATCATAATTGCATAGTCTGTATAATCTGACCTTACATAATCTAATATACTTTCTACTAAATCCTCCATTTTTCCCTCCATATACGACTTTTAATCTTTTGCTAATACTAGTACACCTATTTTCTCAGGATTTGCCTTCCTTAATATTCTACTACATTCATTTACTGTACTTCCTGTTGTATATATATCATCAATTAATAAAATTTTTTTGTTTTCTACTAATTGCTTATTTTTTAATTCATAAACTCCATATATATTTTGAGCTCTATCTTCTTTATTTAATTTACTTTGTTCTATTATATTTTTTGATTTTATTAAACAATTATTCATTAATTCCAAATTTGTCTTGTGGGCTATTTCTCTTGCTATAAGTAAACTTTGATTATAACCTCTTTCTTTTTGCCTTTTGGGACTAATTGGAACTGGTACAATTGTATCATATTTTTTTATATTTTCAAATATTTTTTTATTTTTTAACAAAAAATTTACAAAGGTTACATATATGTATGATTTTTCATTAAATTTGTAGTCTATTATTATTTTTCTTATTTTCCCCTCATATCTAAATATGTACATTAGTTCATTAAAATATTTGTCTTCTATTTCTGTTCCTTCCTTTATTATTTGATTTTCTGATTGTTTGTTTAAGTTTATTTCACATTTTTTGCATAATGCATTTGGGGTTATTTTTCCACATATTCCGCACGTTTGGGGATATATTAGATTTAGAATTTTTTCTTGGATTTTTAAAATTTTTATTCACTCTTTTCTTGATTTAAACTAAATTGATTAATAAAATAGGGAATTAGATATTAAAACTAATCCCCCTAACTTTTTCATTCTCCGTTTCTTTTTTGGTGGAGTTAAAACCGCTTTTTCTAACTTATATAAGTTAGTTATTATTAGTATACTCATTATAATCTATTTTATGTAGATTGTCAACAAAAACATTTCGACAAATTATGACATCAACTATTAAGCATTCTCATCTTAAATTCCAACCCAGTATTTCTCTTCTTACTATCTACATTTTGAACCATATAATCCACAACACGTCCACTTCCAATAATTATAAGTAATTTTTTTGCTCTCGTAATTCCAGTATACAATAAATTCCTTGTAAGTAACATAGGAGCTGATTGAGGAGCTAGCATAATTACAACATCAAACTCACTTCCGTTGTGCTTTATGGATTGTTATAGCATAACTATGTTCTATTTGATCCAATTCTGTAAAACCATACCAAGCTATTTTTTCGTCATCAAATTGGATTTTAATAACCTTTTCTTTTTCATCTATTTCTAATATTGTTCCCATCTCTCCATTGAACACTCCTGTTCCAATTTCTGGTTTTTGTGGAATTTTATAACCTCCAATATTATATTCTTGTTTTTGGTTGTTTTCTTTTTCCCAAGTTATGTCATAATTATTTTTTATTTGCATTATTCTATCTCCAACTCTAAAGATAGCCCCACCATTTACTTTTTCTGGTAATTCATCTATATTTGGATTTAATACATTTTGCAAAGCTTTGTTTAATTCTCGTGTTCCTAATGGTCCTTTTTTGGTTGGTGTTAATACTTGTATGTTTTTAAAGAAATCATAATTGCCAAATTTTTCTAACCTTCCTGTTGATAAGCTTATTACTTCTCGTAATATTTTTTCTGTTGAATTTTGCTGTATAAAGAAAAAGTCCTCTTTTGTATCTTCTTCTATTTCTTTATCTTCTTTACTTAAAAATTTTTGTCCATTATTTACTCTATGTGCATTTAATATAATTTTACTTTTTGCAGCTTGTCTAAAAATTTTGTCCAATTTTACTGTATTTATAGCTTCAGAATTTATTAAATCTTTTAATACACTTCCTGGTCCGACTGATGCTAATTGGTCTACATCTCCTACTAGTATTAGTTTTGTTCCTTGATATATACATTTTAATAAATAGTTCATTACAAACATATCTACCATTGAAAGCTCATCTACTACTATTACATCTGCATCTATTGGTGCACCTTCGTAATCACTATGTCTGGTATATATTCCCTCATCATCTAATTTTCCAAGTCCTAATAATCTGTGCAAAGTTGATGCTTCCTTGTCTGTTGCTTCAGTCATCTTTTTGGCTGCTCTTCCTGTTGGTGCTGCAAGTACTACTTTTTTATTTTTTTCTTCATATAGGTCTATTATTGTTTTTATTATTGTGGTTTTTCCTGTTCCAGGTCCACCTGTTATTATTGTAACATTTTTTTCATTTATTGCTTTTATGGCTTCTTTTTGTTTTTCTGATAATTCCATTTTGGATTTTTCTTCTACTTTTTTTAATGCTTTGTCTATATGTTCTATTTTTTTCATGTTTTTGCTATTGTCTAATCTAATTATTCTTGTTGCAATTTCTTCTTCCACTTTATAAAAATTGTATAAATAAATCCATTCTACTCCATCTCTTTTTTCTATAACAATTTCATCTTTTGCTTTTAGTCCAATTAGATTGTCTTCTATACATTCAGTTGTTACATCTAATAAGGTTATTACAAATTCTATTAAGTTTTCTTTTACAACACATGAATGTCCATTATAAGTTGCTTTTATTAATGCATATTTAATTCCACTTTCAACTCTTTTTTGATTATCATAACTTATTCCTAAGTCTAATGCCATTGCATCAATTTGTTTAAAATCAACACCTCTAGCTATATCTATTAATATATATGGATTTCCTTCAATTTGTTCTATTGCATTAACTCCTAATAGATTATAAACTTTTTTTGCGTGTTCTGCCCCAATTTTAAATCTTTCCAAAAATCCAACTATTTGCCATACTTCCCAATTTTCTAAAAAACTTTGTGACATTTCTAAGGCTTTAGCTTTGGTTATACCTTTTATTTCAGCTAATCTTTCTGGTTCAAATTTAAAGATATTTATAGTGTCATCTCCAAATTTTCTTATTATTTTTCTTGCAGTTACTTCCCCAATACCTTTTACATTACCATTTCCTAAATATTTTTCTAGTGCTGATAAGGTTTCTGGCATTATTTTTTCAAATGTATCTACTTTGAATTGTCTTCCATAATCTTTATGTTCCACAAATTTTCCAAACAATTTTAGAGTATCTCCACTTGTTATAAATGGTAGATACCCTACTATTGTTACTAATTCATCTTCTGTTTCAAAAGTTGATATAGTATAGCTATTTATTTCATTTTGATAAATTATGTCTGCTACTTCTCCTTTGATTTCCAATTTTTTCTCCTTGTTCTTAGAATATTCTTAAAATATCATTGTATGTGACATATAATGATAATGCAATTAATAATGAAAATCCTATTAATTGTATATTTATTTCTGTTTTTTCGTTTAATGGTTTTCTACGAATTGCTTCTATTATAAGTAATAATATTTTTCCTCCATCTAATGCTGGTATTGGTAATAAGTTTGTTACACCTAATGATAAAGATATTAATGCTAACATATATACAAATTCTTTAAATCCATTTGTTTTTGCTACAACTTCAGAAATTCCAACTGGTCCCATCATTTGGTCTACACTAACTCCTCCTGTAAATAGCATTTTTATATTATCTAAAATTGAAAATGCAAATTTTTTTGTTTCCATTCTTCCATATATTAAGTGATTTATTAAATTTTTGTCTGATTGTTTTAAAGTTACTCCTAAATAATATGAAGATACGTAATCTGGTGTTAGTTCTACTGTAATTTCCTGTTTGTTTCTTTGAATTATTAATGTCATTGTGTTTAGACCTTTTTCTTGTATAATTTGTACTAATTTTGAAACATCTTCATTTATGTTTTCTCCATTAATTTTAATTATTTTATCATTTGCTTGTAATCCTTGCTTTTCTGCTGAGCTTCCTTTTTCTACTGATAATATTTTGCAATTATTGTCTAAATACATTCCTGTATTTTTATTTGTTACTTCTGTTGGTTTTATATTAAATTCTAAAATTTCATCATTTCTTTTTATTTTTAGATTTATTATTTCTCCATTAGATTTTTCCATAATTGAATTTAAATCTTCTTTGTTTTTTATTTTTTTACCAGCTAATTCAACTATTTTATCTCCTTTTTGTAATCCGATTTCTTCTGCTACATAATTATTTATTGTTCCATCAATTTCATTTGTTATATAAGTACTTGATGTTGACATTAAAATAAAGTAAACTAATAACCCAAAGATTATATTTACTGTTGCTCCTGCTATTACTATTGCTATTCTTTTTGGAATACTTGCTTTTGAAAAAGAACCTTCATTTTCAGATCTTTCTTCTTCTCCTTCCATACTGCAAAATCCACCTAATGGTATTAATCTTAAAGCATATTTTGTTTCTTTTCCTTGTTTTTTCCATATTGTTGGTCCAAAGCCAATAGCAAATTCATTTACTTTTACTTTGCAAAGTTTTGCAACTATTAAATGTCCTGCTTCATGGATTAGTATCAAAAATCCTAATAAAAATATTATTTTTAAGGCTGATATTATAATTGTCAAATTAACTTCCTCCTTTAACAATTTGAACAAAAGAAGGATTGTTAGTCCTTCTCTATATAATCCTTCTTTTAAAGTATTGTAAATAATAAATAAGCAAATGGTGCTAAAAATAGAACACTATCTATTCTATCTAACATTCCACCATGTCCTGGTAATAAGTTACTATAATCTTTAATATCTACATATCTTTTTATACAAGATGCTGAGAAATCTCCGATTTGTCCTATTAAACTTAACACTATTCCAACTATTATTACATACATATATGAATAATTAAATTGGAAATATCTATTTAGTATAACTGCATATAAAACCATTATTAATACTGCACCTATTGTACCAGCTATACATCCTTCAATTGATTTTTTAGGACTTACTTTGCTAAATTTGTGTTTTCCAAATTTTTTACCTATTAAATATGCAAATACGTCTGTACCCCATGCTGATATTAATATATAGCCAATTAAAATTTTTCCATTTTGCATTGCATCTATTAATGTTAAAAATGATATAAATACTGGAATATAACATATTCCTAAAAGTGTGTAACTCATATCTTTAAATGAGATTTTCATATCTGTTGCAATTACATTTGCAAATAAGATTAACATTATTGATGGTAAAAACATCATTATTGCTTTTAGCATATTTTGTTCTGGTATAAAGTTTACGGCTACAACACTTAAGCAACTAAGATATGCTACCCATTTTATTGGTGTACATACTTTTGATATTGCTTTTAAGTATTCATGCATTGCTACTAAAGCTATAATTGCAAGTAATAGTCCAATTACATATTTGTTTGGTATTAATAACATAATTGCTACTGATATAGCAACAATAAAACCTGATGTAATTCTTTTTAAATCCATATTATTCATTCCTTTGTCTTTTATTTTATTATTTTGCTCCAAATTTTCTATTTCTTTGTTGATATATTTTTATAGCATTTTCTAAATCTTCTTCTGAAAAATCTGGCCAATATTTTTCTATAAATAAAAATTCTGAATATACTAATTGCCAAGGTAAGAAATTACTTAATCTTATTTCTCCACTTGTTCTTATTAATAAGTCTGGGTCTGGTTGACCTTGTGTATATAAATTGTTTGATATTGTTTCTTCTGTTATATCTTCAATATTTAATTTATTTTCTTTAACTTGTTCAGATATATTTTTTACAGCTTTTAATAGTTCATCTCTTCCACCATAATTTAAGGCTATATTAAAAGTAATTCCTGTATTGTCTTTTGTTCTTTCCATACATTTTGATATACTATCTTTCATTTTTTCTGATAGTCCATCTCTACTTCCAATTATTTTTACTTTTATATTTTCTGAATCTGCTCTTTTACTATAATCATCTAAATAGCTTTGGAATAATGTCATTAAAGTTTTTACTTCTTCTTCAGCTCTTTTCCAGTTTTCTGTTGAAAAAGCATATACTGTTATATATTTTATTCCTCTTTTATTTGCATATCTTACTATTTTTTCTAGTGTTTTTGCACCTTCTTTATGTCCTAGCCCTACTGGCAATCCTCTTTCTTTGGCCCATCTTCTATTACCATCCATAATAATAGCTATATGTTGTGGCAAATTTTCTTGTTCCATATTTCCTCCTATTTAACTGTCTTATTTGTTTCTTTCTTTAATATATATTGCAAGTTGTTTTAAAAATTCTGCTTTTTCTCCATATTGTTTTAAATCATCTATTGCTTCTTGTGTTATTTTTTCTAGTTTGTTTTTTGCTCCATCTAATCCATATTGAGATACATACGTACATTTTCCTAATTCTTTGTCATTACCAACTGGTTTACCTGTTATTTTAGCATCTCCTTCTTCTGATAAAATATCATCTTTTATTTGGAAAGCTAATCCTATTCTATCAGCATATCTAGAAAGTTTTTCTATATCTTCTTCACTTGCATCTGCAAGAACTGCTCCCATTCTTACACATAGTTTTAATAATGCACCTGTTTTATTAACATGTATATATTCTAATAATTCTGGTGATATTTCTTTTCCTTCTAATTCTGTGTCAATATACTCTCCTGCAATCATTCTATCAACTGCTTTGGAAAATTCATTAAAAGCTCTTACTTTGTTTTTTAATACTGTACAATTTCTATTTTCATCATTTACTGTTTTTGAGATTTCATCACTTATTACAATATATGCTTGATTTAATAATCCATCACCAGCAAGTATTGCTGTTGCTTCATTAAATTTTTTATGATTTGTTAATTTTCCATGTCTAAAATCATCATTGTCTATTCCTGGTAAATCATCATGAATAAGTGAAAAATTATGTACCATTTCTATTGCCATTGCATATGCCATACATTTTTCATAATCTTGTTTAAATAATTCATATGTTGCTATTACTAATATTGGTCTTAATCTTTTTCCACCTGCCATTAAGCTATATTCCATTGATTGATTTAAAACTTGTTCTGGACATTCTTGTTTTCTTATATATTTTTCTAGTTCACTATTTACAATATCTTGATACTTTTTTAAATTTTCTTTGAATTCCATTTTTGATAGTCTGCTAGCTTTATAGTTAGCATTCCCCTTTCCACATTTGATATTTTATTATACTGACATTACTTCTTTTTCTTTGTTTGCTAATATTTTATCTATTTCTTCTACACTTGTATCTGTTAGTTTTTGAATATCATTTTCTGCTTGTTTTAATTCATCCTCTGTCATATTTCCTTCTTTTTGTTCAGCTTTTGCTGTTTCTATTCCATCTCTTCTAACTGCTCTTACTGCTACTTTTGCTTCTTCTGCCATTTTTTTGATATCTTTTACTAAATCTTTTCTTCTCTCTTCAGTTAATTCAGGGAAAGCTAGTCTTATTACTTTTCCATCATTATTGGGGTTAATTCCAATATCAGATGCTAAAATTGCTTTTTCTATGTCTTTTAAAACACTAACATCCCATGGTTGAATAACTATTAATCTAGCTTCTGGTACTGAAACTCCTGCTACTTGATTAATTGGTGTTGGTGTTCCATAGTAGTCTATTCTTATTTTATTTAATATTGCAGGATTTGCTCTTCCTGCTCTTACTTCTGCTAATTTTTCGCTATATACGCTTATTGTTTTTTCCATTTTTTCTTTTATATTTGTGTAATCCATAATCATTCTCTCCTTTTAATTTTTTATTTTACTAAAGTTCCTATATGTTCACCTTTAACTGCTCTTACTATATTTTCTGGGTCAGCTATTCCAAAAACTAATAATGGAATATTATTATCTCTACATAGTGCTGTTGCTGTTGAATCCATAACTTTTAAGTCTTTTTCTAAAACTTCTAAATATGAAATTTTATCATATCTTTCTGCATTTGCATCAAGTTTTGGATCAGCTGAATATACTGCATCAATTGCTTTTCCTAATAAGATTATATCTGCATTGATTTCTGTTGCTCTTAATACTGCTGCTGTATCTGTTGTAAAATATGGATGCCCTGTTCCGCAAGCAAATATTACAACTCTTCCTCTTCCTAAATGTTTTTCTGCTTTTCTTATTATGAATGGTTCTGCAATTTCTCTCATTTCAATTGCTGTTTGAACTCTTGAATTTACTCCTCTTGCTTCTAAAGCATCTTGAAGTGCTAATCCGTTCATTGCTGTTGCAAGCATTCCCATATAGTCTGCTGTTGCTCTTTCCATTTGGTGTCCGTTTCTTCCTCTCCAGAAGTTTCCTCCTCCTACTACTATTCCTACTTCAACTCCCATTTCTGCTACTTCTTTTATTTTATCACATATTTTTCCTATTGTTTCAGCATTTACTCCTGTCTTGTTTTCTCCTGCTAGTGCTTCTCCACTTAATTTTAAAAGCACTCTTTTGTATTTTGCTTCTGACATTTTTACACTCTCCTCTAAATTTATTTTGTTTTTCTTTCGTATTCTATCATATATTTTTTTAAAAATATACCCTTTTGAGGAAATTTTTGGAATTTAATTTTGGATTTATTTTTAGTTATAAATTTTTTCAATACAAAAAAAGATAAAGTTATTTTATAACCTTATCTCCCTGTAAGTTATTTATATTTGAAATATAAACATTACTTGATTCGTATCGTCATCTGTTGCTTCAGATGTAAAAGTTACTACTTTCTTTTCATTTAAAGTACAATTGTAAAACATTGTAGTTTGATTAGAATATCCTTTTCCATCATTTCCTTCTCCATACCTTGAAAGAAATAAAAATTCAGCTTCATCGCCTCCTGTAAGAGTACCATATGGATTTGTTTCTTTAGTATAATTACCAGCACCACTATCATTTCTATTACTTCTAACAATTATAATAAAATATTTTCCTTTTTCTAATTCCTTAGAATTTGAAATTGATTGATAACTTGATGTTTCATTTTTGGTAGCCACAACTCTATCAATATATTTTAATTCTTTATTATAAAATGAATATAATTCATTTAATGATTTTTCAAGATCTATCTCTGTTCCATCTGCTTTGGTATATTTTATATCTTTGGCTAGATAGTTATATGTAGCATATGCTGTTATACTACTTGTAATTATTATTGTTATTATTAAAATCAATATTATTTTTATTTTATTTTTCATCGTTAACCTCTTATATTTAATATTTATATCCTATTATTTTTACAGGAATGCAAGTACCATTATATTTACTAGAACTTCCATAATAAGCATTTTCAAAATTAAGTGTTGTATTATCTATAGAGTTAACTTGTCTTTTTGCTACTTTATTAGAATATCCAGAACCAGCTTGTAAAGCAAATATATAACCTTTATAAGCTCTTTGAACATAATAATCTGGTTCAGTATTATAATACTTAAATATAACATCAAAATAATCATAATTATCATTTGCTAATTTTATTGTTTGTGGTTCAAATGTTTTTAATTCTGTATCTGGATTTTCCCATAAAGTTTGTACTATTATTTTTGAGTCTCTTGTTGATCCAATTGTTACATATTCATTAACATTATCTTCATAATTTCCTAATATTTTATTTTCATTTTTTTGTGCATTTTCAGTTGTATTTTTTGCTTGCTTTGCATTTTCAAATAATCCAGTTTGTGTTAAATTAACTATTGCTACTCCAGCTAATATCAATAAAATAATTATTGTTATTACTAATGCAACTAATGTTATCCCATTATTTTTTCTTAAGTTTTTCTCCATTTTATTTTCTCCCCTCACACTTTTAATTAGTGTTCTCTACTTCAAAAAAATTATAGCATAACCGGTGGTATATTGCAACATTCTTTTTTTGTTTTTTTGATATCATTAATAAATATATATAAAATAAATTGGAGATAAAATGGAAAAAGATATTTATTATTTAGTTGGTCAAAATATTAAAAAACAAAGAAAATTAAAAGGTTTAACTCAGCTACAATTAGCAAATAAAACCTTTTTTAGTTATAAATTTATACGAAAAATAGAATCAAAAAGTGCTTGTAGAAATACTTTTTCTTTGGCTACATTGTCTAAAATTGCATCAGCACTTGATATAGATATTAGATTGTTATTTGAACCATTAGATGATGATAAAACAGCATAAAATAAAAAAAGAAACACTTTTATTTTTTAGTGTTTCTTTTTCTTATTATCTCTTCAACTATTTTAATTGGTTCATAACTTCTTCTGCGAAGTTTTCTTCTTTTTTCTCGATTCCTTCACCTTTTTCAAATCTAGCAAATGCTATAACTTCTGCATCTTTTTCTGCTAATAATTGAGAAACTTTTTTGTTTGGATCTTTAACAAATGGTTGGTCTACTAAACAGATTTCTTCATAGAATTTTCCAATTCTTCCTTGAACGATTTTTTCAGCTATTGCTTCTGGTTTTCCTTCATTCATTGTTTGAATTTTTAAGATTTCCATTTCTTTAGCAACTCTTTCTGCTGGTACTTCGTCTTGTTTTACATATTCTGGTCTAGCTGCTGCTATTTGCATACAAATATCTTTTGCAACTTCTTCTGTTCCTTTTGCCATATTAACTAAAACAGCTATTTTTCCATCACCATGAATGTATTTTGCAACTAATCCTTCTGATTCGAATCTTGCAAATCTTCTTATTGATAAGTTTTCTCCTATTGTAGCTATTTTTCCAACTAATGCTTCTTGAACTGTTTTTCCTTCTTCGAATTCTGCTGGTTGTGCTAATAATTCTTCAACATCTTTTGGATTTTTATCTACTACTTGTTTTGCAACGTTTTGAACAAATGCTTTGAATTCTGCATTTTGTGCAACGAAGTCTGTTTCTGAGTTAACTTCTACTATTGCTCCAACTTTTCCATCTTCTGATATAGAAGCTTCAACTAATCCTTCTGCTGCAACTCTTCCAGATTTTTTAGCTGCTTTTGCAATTCCTCTTTCTCTTAATAATTCCATTGCTTTTTCCATATCGCCATCTGTTTCTGTTAAAACTTTTTTGCAGTCCATCATTCCTGCACCTGTTTTTTCTCTTAATTCTTTTACTAAACTTGCTGTAACCATTTTTTAATTCCTCCTTATTATTTTTATAAAAAATATCTAATTTTAAAGGGCTAGCTCGCTACGTCCGAAATATTATCGTACGAGCGTTGCTCGCCCTTTTATAATTTATAATTATTCTTCTTCGCTACCTGCTACAACTTCTTCCATTGATGCTGGTTCTTCTGAAACTTCTTCTGTTACTTCTTCAGCTTCGAAGCTTTCTCCTTGTCTTCCTTCGATTATTGCATTTGCCATAACGTCTGCTATTAATTTAACTGCTCTTATAGCATCATCGTTTCCTGGTATAGCATAATCAACATCTTCTGGATTACAGTTTGTATCAACTAATCCGATTACTGGTATATTTAATTTTCTAGCTTCTAATATTGCTATTCTTTCTTTTTTAGGATCTACTAAGAATATAACTCCTGGTAATTTGTCCATTTCTTTGATTCCACCTAAGTTTCTTTCTAGTTTTTCCATTTCTTTTTTAAGTAAGATTACTTCTTTTTTAGGTAATACTTCAAAAGTTCCATCTTCTTGCATTGTTTCTAAATCTTTTAATCTTTGTACTCTTGCTCTGATAGTATCGAAGTTTGTTAACATTCCTCCTAACCATCTTTGATCAACATAGTACATTCCTGATTTGATTGCTGCTTCTTTCATGCACTCTTGTGCTTGTTTTTTAGTTCCTACAAATAGAACTGTTTTTCCTTCTTCTGCTTGTTCTTTTAAGAAAGCATAAGCTTCATCTAATTTTTTAGATGTTTTTTGTAAATCGATTATATGGATTCCGTTTCTAGCTTGGAATATATATTCAGCCATTTTAGGATCCCATCTTCTTGTTTGATGTCCAAAGTGAACACCTGCTTCAAGTAATTGTTTCATTGCAACTACTGCCATTTTAAATTCCTCCCTTTTTGTTTTTACTTCCATAAAGTTCTACGTTTAAACCGGACCAATTACTTGGCACACCCTTTCAAACTTGCTTTATGTGATTAATACGTTCTTTATTATACCAGCATTTTCCAATAAATGCAAGTGTTTTTTTTATTTTTCTACACCTTCGTCAATTTTTTCTTCATTTTGTTCTAATTTTTGTGTATCCTTCTCTGTTTTTTCTTTATTTGAAGGACCTAATATAATCTTCATATCATTTTTCAATATTTCTACTGGTCTTTCAAAATTCATCTTTATATTAGCTTCTATTTCATCACTACTCATATCTAAAATTAATGTCTCAGAGCCATAATCTATAAAAGATTTTATAGATCTAAAAAATTCTATATCATTTTCTTGTAAAATTCCATTATATTTACTATTTAAGTAATTATAATAATACATATACTTCTTTTCAATTAATTGTTGTTTTTCTTTTTGATATTCTTCTTCAGATATTGCTTTTTTTCTTTCTTTTAAATCATTCATATATTTATTAGTTTGTTTTACAGCATAATCTCCATAAAATCTCTTTTCTGAAATATCTACTATTACATTTTCTTTTTCAAAAGCAGATAAACATTCTAAATTATTTGTAAAAAATAGTCTCTCTTGTATTTTTCCTATATTTGATACTATTATTTCAAGTTCTGTTTCTCTAAACTTCTCATAATTATCACCTTTAAAAATACTTGGCTCTAATACTTGTTCATTTTCTCCATATTCTTCATTAAATACACTCATATTTCTTGATGCATATCTCAATGCTTGAAATGATAATATTACATATTCTTTTAATGATTCTATAACTGTTTGAATATCACCAAAATCCGAATTTTCCTCATAGCTTTGTTTATATTTATTTATTTCTGAATATATTTTTCTATATTGCTCTTGTTCTTGTTCAAATAATGTTGTTAAAATATTGTTTTCTAATATAAATTTCTCATCAATCGCTTTTCCTTCATTTTCCATTTTTGCAATTTCTATTAAAAAAGATACTATTTTATGGTTTATTGATATTATTTTGTCTAATGCCTCATTTACTTCTTCCATACGCCTTCTCCTTACATTTTTTTAAGATTTTATCATATTTTTGCATATTTTTCAATATTTTCTTTGCTTTTTATGTAAATTAAATTTTTTTATTTCTAATATCTTCCAAAAATTTTTCTTTTATATCTGGTGGCATTAATGGAATTCTTTCTATATCTTCTCTTTTAACAATTTCTGGTATATATTTTCCACTATCTATGTACTTAGGATCATTCGAAAACTCAGGTCCTGTACCAGTTCCAAATTCTCCGCTTACATATTCACATAAATAATAAATTGTTGTTTGATTAAATTTTTCTGAATATTCTTCATATAATTTTTTGACTATTTTTACATTGATTCCAAATTCTTCTTTTATCTCTCTTAATGTTCCCTCTTCGTAAGTTTCGTCACCTTCTCTTCCACCACCTGGAAAAACATAATATTCTTGTCTATCCGGATTTTTCATTACATCTTTTCTATGCATTAATGCAAAACCATTTCCCATTGGAATTATTCCTGCTAATCTTATTCTTTGCATATTCATCTCTCCTTTTTATTTTTTGTTAATTATAATCTTTTGTCTTTTTACAGTCAATCTTTATGAACTAATAATTTTAAAAAATATTTATTATTTCCCTTGAATTTTTTTCTAATTTATTATACTATATATAGAAATAAAAGAGAGATTACATAGGAGGAAAAAATGCCAAAAAAATTAGAAGAAACTAAAGAAATAAAAGACAAAAAAAATACAACTAAAACTAAAAGTACAAAAACTTCAACAACAAAAAAAACTACAAATAAAAAAGAGACCTTAAAAGTTTCAACTAAGCAATCTACAAAAAAAGGAACAAAATCAACAACTAAAAAAACTTCAAAGAATTCAACTACTGCTAAAAAATCTGTAACAAAAAAGATTATAAAACCTACTCCAGTTGAATATTACGATTTACCTTATTCATATAATCAAACTGTAGTAAAAGTATTAGCTCAAACTCCAAAAACATTATTTGTTTATTGGGAAATTTCAGAAGACGACAAAGAAAAATTCAAAGAACAATATGGAGAAAACTTCTTTGAAACAACAAAACCTGTACTAATCATTCATAACGAAACTTTAAGCTATAGTTTTGAAGTTGAAATAAACGATTTTGCAAATAGTTGGTATTTACACGTAAACGATAGTAAAGCTGATTATAAAATAGAACTTGGTAGACGTTACTTTGATAATTCTAACAATAATATTTCAAATAATTATGTGTATGTTACTTCTTCAAACGAAATAGAATCACCAAATGATCATATTTTATTTGATAAATCACAAAATATGGTTTATTTTAGAAATGTAAAAACAAATGTGGAAACAAAAAAAGATGTATCTAGTTTATCTTTTATCAAAAATATGGGTGAAATATATAATATTTACGACTTATATAAAAAGATTTATAAAGAAGAAAATCCATTTTCTAGTTCATCTTCTCAATTTAAATAATATAAATACTATTACAAAGGAGAATTATAATGCAACAAAAAAAAGGTTATGTAAGTTTTGTATTACATGCCCACCTTCCATTTATTCATCATCCAGAAAGTGATGATTATTTAGAAGAATCTTGGTTATACGAAGCTATATCAGAAACATATATTCCATTACTTACAAATTTTCAAAAACTAGTTGATGAAGGGGTGGATTTTAGAATTACAATGTCTATGACTCCTCCTCTTCTTTCCATGTTAGATAATAAATTATTACAAAGAAAATATATTAAATATTTGAAAAAGCTAATTGAACTTTCTAAAAAAGAAATTGAAAGAACTAAATATGATGAAAGATTAAATAAACTTTCTCATTATTATTTTGATAGATATTCAAATGATTTACATTTATTTAGAGATGTTTATAAATGTGATTTGATTAGTCAGTTTAAACACTTTCAAGATATTGGTGTTTTAGAAATTATTACTTGTGGTGCAACTCATGGTTATTTCCCAATTTTATATGTTAATGAAAAAACTGTAAAAGCTCAAATTGCTGTTGGTGTTCAAACTTATAAAAAATATTTTGGCAGACAACCTCGTGGTATTTGGCTTCCTGAATGTGGTTATGTTCCTGAAGCTGATAAATATTTAAAAGAATTTGGTATTGAATATGTTATAACAGAGTCTCATGGTATTTTGTATGCTGATCCTACTCCCGTTTATGGTACATTTGCTCCAATTGTCTCTCCAGAAGGTGTTGTAGCTTTTGGACGTGATATTGAATCTTCTAGACAAGTTTGGAGTTCTATAAATGGTTACCCTGGAGATTTTAACTATAGAGAATTTTATCGTGATATTGGTTATGAAGCTGATTATGATTATATCAAACCATATATCGCACATAATGGTGTTAGAGTTCATACTGGTATAAAATATTATAGAATTACAGGAAAAACAGAACAAAAAGATTATTATGATATTCAATGGGCTAAAGATTCTGCTGAAAAACAAGCAGGACATTTTTTAGATTGTAGAACACAACAAATAAATAATTTAGCTCCATGTATGGACAAACCTCCAATTATTTTATGTCCATATGATGCTGAACTTTATGGTCATTGGTGGTATGAAGGTCCATATTGGTTATATATTTTATTTAAAAAAATTTATTATGATGATTGTAATTTCAAATTAATAACACCATCAGAATATATTGATAAATATCCAGAAATCCAAGTAGCTTCCCCATGTCGTTCTAGTTGGGGTGCAAATGGTTATAGTGAAGTATGGCTTAATCCATCAAATGATTATGCACATAAACATCTTCATGTTGCTGGTGATAGAATGTGTGAACTTGCTAATTTATACCCAAATGCAAAAGGTTTAAAGAAAAAAGCTTTAAATCAATGTGCAAGAGAATTGCTACTAGCTCAAAGTAGTGATTGGCTATTTATAATAACAAATGGAACTATGGTTGATTATGCTAAAAAACGTATAAAAGACCATATTGGTCGATTTACAAAATTATATAATCAAATAAAATCAAATACAATTGATGAAGAATTTTTGAAAGATATTTCTAAAAAGGATTGTGTATTTCCTGATATTGATTATCAAATTTATAAATAATTTTTATGTCCTAGGCAAATTCGCTTAGGACATATTTCGTCTTTAAAAAAATCTCATATAATATGGTATAACTTTTAAAAATTTAGTAGATACTAATTTAGAAAGGAGATTTTCATGAAATCAATATGTATTAAAACAAATGATATTCACTTACTAAATTACCTACTAAATGAATTTGATTATATAGAAATTGATAAAGTTTGCATTTCTACTAATCAATTCAAAAATTATAAAAATATAATTATTCACTATACTGGTAATGATGTTTCTGCTTTTATTCATGAAATTTCCTGTATACTTTCCTGTTTTGTTATTGATGAAATTGAAGAAAGTATATTAAAAAGGTTGATTTTAAAAAATTATTTTTATTTTGAACCTTTAGAACGAAAAGAAATTTTAGATGTTTGCTACGATATCTTTGCTGATGAATTTAATGAATATTTTGATAAAAAATATAATTGCTTGATTAATGACTTTTCTTCTTATCTAGCTGAAAATAAATCTATTATTCTTTCTGGTTTTATTAATTTTAGAATTAAAGATTATGTTAAAATTTTAGAAGATGTTGTTGATGAGGCTGTTAATTCTTATGTTATTGAAAAAGAATATATGGAATTTGTTTCTCTTTTAAGACTTTTTATTAATTCTCAAACATCTAATTGTAAGCTAGTTCATCTTATTTACTCTAATGAAACTTCAATTTTGTTAGATGAAAATAAAAATATTATTGATACTGATAGTGATTTTTTTAAAGCAAAGTATTTGTCTGATATAACTTTTTCTTCTAATGATTATGCTTTAAATACTTTACTTACTTTGCTTCCTAAAAAAATATATATTCATTTGCTTGATAATTATGTTGATGAATTTGTGCATACATTAGGGTTGATTTTTGATGGTAGAGTTGAGATTTGTACTGATTGCGATATTTGCAAATTATATAAAAGTAAGGATTTAAAATTAAGTCATACTATTATTAAAAAATAGCAAAAACAGAGAAATTGTAAACTATATTTCTTTATATAGTTTATTATATCTCTGTTTTTGTTATTTTATTTATTTTTTATATTTTCTATTTCTTCTTTAGTTAATTCTGTTATTTCTATAATTTGTTCTAGTGGCATATTTAATTTTAATAACTTCTTAGCTATTACTATAGAATTTTTCTTTTCTCCTTCTTCTATTCCTTTTCTTGTGGCATGATTAATAGCACTTACTCTGTCCATTTCCCATTTTTCTCTTAATTCTGCAAGTCTTCTTGTTTCTGCTTCTCCTGTTAAGTAGTTCATCTCTATTCTTGCTTTTTTTAATTTTTCATTCTTCTCTTCTGCCACTTTAACCATCTCCCTATCATAATCATCTATGAATGCTAACCATTGATTTATTTTTTCATTCATATCTGGATTTTGTTTTCTAAATTTCGGTAGCTCTATAAAATACCATTTGATTCCTGTTAACACTTCATATTCTCTATGTTTTTCTAATACTATTGCTGTTTCTGATATGTAATCTTCTACATCTAAGAAATTATACCCTAATATATTTATCATTATTACTTGTTTTATATCATCATAGTCTGTTCCTCTTTCTGTTTCTCTGGACATTACTTTTCCGCTATACAAGGTTGTTCTTTCTTCTATATTATATTCATTTCTTAGTTGCATTTCTATTGATATTATTGTTCCATCTTCTAGCTTTGCTTGTAAATCTAATCTTCCACCTTTTTCTTCTCTACTTAATCTTTCTAAGTTTACTTCTTCTCTTATTTCTATTGATTTTATATCTTTTTTGAGTAATCCATTTAAGAAATCTATCAAGAATTCTTCATTTCCTTTTCTTGCAAAAAATGTTTGGAAGATTACATCATTCTTCAAGTTATATGTTTTTTCTTTTGTTGGTTTTAATTGTTCTTTATTTTGATTTTCTGTCAAATCTTTTCCTCCCTTATTTTACCAAATTGCTTTGCTTTTTGCAATACCATTTAGTAAATTTTTATTTTATTGTGCTATTTATTTTGACAATGCGACTTTCGCTTGCCTCCCTTCCTTTTATTTTTGTCAATTTTTTGTGTTGGATTTTCTTTTTGATTTTTAATCTTTTTTAGAATTAAAATTTCTTGATTTTCCATTTTATTTTTGTCTTCCCTAAGTTGTTTGATTTTAAAAAAATTATTTAAAAAAATATAGTCATGCAATGTCAAATAAATTGCATAACTATATATTAACATGTTTTTTACTTGATTTCAACATAAATCGTTCGACAAATTTCGAGCTTTGTAATCAATCTTCGCATCAACAATTTTTAATTACATTGCCATATTTATTCCTTTAGCTACAACTTCACTCATATTTTCAATCAAATCATCTATTTCTTTTGGTGTAACTATCAAATTATATTCTTTTGGAATTAGTGCCTCTTTTATTGTTTCGTAATTATCTTGCTCTTTTAATTGATTTAAATACTCATTTGATTTTGCTTCTTCTTGTAATTTTGTTATGAATAAATCTAAACAATCATTTACAAGCACTGCTGTTTCAACTACTGTAGGAATTCCTATTGCAACTACTGGTATTCCTAAAGTTTTTTCACTCAATTCTGCTCTTGTATTTCCAACTCCTGCACCAGGAACAATTCCTGTATCAGATAATTGAATTGTACTACTTATTCTTTCTATACTTCTTGAAGCCAATGCATCTATTACTATCACTAACTTTGGATGTGTATTATCAACAATTCCTTTTAAAATCTCTAATGTCTCTATTCCTGTTGTTCCAAGCACTCCTGGTGATATAGCACTTACCATTCTTGTTCCTTCTTCTACATATTGTGGCAGATAATTTATTATATGTCTTGTCACTTCTATTTCATTTATTACTTTAGGTCCAAGTGCATCTGGTGTTACATAAATATTTCCAAGTCCTACAACTAGGATTTCTCCTTGTTTATCTATGTGTGAGTCTATTATTTTTTTTAGTTCATTTGATAATATTTCTGATGATTTTTCTATATCTTCATCTTGTGCTATTCTTAATTGTTTTATATCCATTGTTATATAGTTTCCAATGGGTTTTCCTATTGCATTTTGACCTTCTTCATTTGTTATTTTTACTCTTTCTACTGATATATTTTCGCTTAGTTCTTCTTTTTCACTTTCTATTCCATTTATTTCATTTTCAATGCTATTTGCTTTTTTGAATATGTCTCTTCTCTCTGATGCTAAGTCTGTTCTAAAATTAAACATAAAAACCAACTCCTACTTTTTTAGTATTTGTTGGTTTTAGTTTTTTATTCATTTTTATTTAACTATCTCTTTATATTAACAATGTAATCATATATATTAGAATAATCTTCTGTTGCTTCTATATTTAATTGTACTGTTTCTCCTGGTTTTATTGTTCCTAATAATCCGTCTAATTTTTCTATTTCTTTTTGATTACTATCTACTAATGTTATTTCTAGTTGAATCATTTGTATTGTTGTATTTCCTACGTTTTTTACATCTGCTAATAATATTGTTTTTCCTTCTTTGTTTGTTAATTGTGAATTACTTATTTCTAAATTTTCTACTTTTTTTGTTTCTAAAAGTTTTGTACTTGTATTTAGTTTTGTTCCATCTTCTAGTGTTTGTACCAATATCTCTTGATTATTTTCTGTTATTTCTTGGTTATTTTGCTTATTGTCTTTTTTTATTGCAATAAAGATTATTAAAGCTAATATGATTAATAATGTTATTATTATTGTTTTTTTATTCATATTTTTTCCTCCATCTTTAGTCTTTTACAAATATTCTTAATTCTGGTCGACCATCTTTCATTATCCATGTATTTTCGAAATCCCAGCCTGCAAAGTTACTTTGGTCTGCAAATTGTGATGTTGTTAGGCCTGTTGCATTTTGGGTTGTTTTTATTGTAAAGTTATCACTGTTGTAATATAAATTTGTGAAAGTATAGTATTGTTTTTCACTTCCTTCTGTATTATCATTTTCATTGCTTCCCTTTATTGGTCCTACTCTCCATGCACCACTTATTGTACCATCAAAATATGAATTTTTGATATTATAGTTATATTGTAAGTAATAACTTCCAATAAATCCACCTGCATCATATTGACATAAAGTATTAATATTAACATGTGAATAACAGTTTTCTATATTTGTATTATCATAAGTTCGACTCATTAAAGATCCAACCATACCATTTCCTATAATAGTTCCGCTTTCCACTGCAATATTAGACATATTAATTTTGCATGCTCCCCAATCACCTAATACACAAGCAACATAATATCCTGATGAATATATATCCACATTTTTAAATTTTATATTTTTTATAGTCACTGGAACACCTTTATTTTTTATTTCTTTTATAAACGCTATATAATCATTATTACTATCTTCATTTCTAATTGTCATATTATCAATACTATGTCCATTTCCATCTAATGTTCCCCAGAACTGTGGTATCGGTGTCCAATTTTCTCCACTTAAATCTATATCATTCATCAAAATGTATGAACCACCTGGATTATTTCTTATTGCATCTAACTCCGCTCTTGTGTATATTAAACTTCCATTTAATATTTGTATATTACATGTTTTACTTATATTACTTCCATCATTTGTTGTACATGTTATTATTACATTTCCCTCTTTTTTTGGTGTTACTAATCCTGTATTTGATACTGTTGCTATTGTATCATCTGAACTACTCCATGTTAAACTTTTATCATCTGCATTTTCCGGTTTTACTGTTGCTGTGATTTGTAATGTATTATTACTTCCTATTTTTTCATTTTCTTTATCTAATGTCATTTCATTTACTAATATTGGACTTGCTGTTGTTATCTCTTTTTCTATTGTTCCTACATTTTCCATTTTGTCTTTTGTTTGTACTTTTACTATATATTTTGTGTTTGCTTGTAAATTATCATATGTTATTGTATTTGCTGTTTTTGCTTCTACTAGTTTTTGATTATCCTTTGTTGTTCCTATATAATATTGATATGTTATTGTATCTGGCATTCCTAATTCATTATCTTTTGACTCTACTTCTATTGTTATTGTTTTTGAAGTTGTTGTTTGTTTTATTATTGTTATTTGTGGTCCTATATCATCTATTACTTGTACTTTTATTGTAAATGCATACCCTATTTCTTTTGTTGTTGTATTGTAAAATCTTCCATATATTGTTGTATTTTTATTTACTTCAAACCCTTCTGTTGTGTATGTTGTCCAATTATTTATATCTCCAACACTATATTGTAAGATAGTATTTGTATTTTCATAACTATTCTTTATTGTTACTTTTACCTTTTCTTGCCATTTTTCATTTGGTGTTATTACAAATTCTGCTTTTCCCTGTGTTAATTCACTTAAGCTTATTGTTCTTGTTTTTATTTTTCTATTTGTTGTTCCATATTCATTTGTTGCTTGTACTGTTATTATATATGTTTTTCCCATTTCCAAATTTTCAAATGTATATGTTAAGTCTGATATTTTTTCACTTTCTTTTATTATTTCTGTTTCATTTTCTTTTTGTATACTATATTTTATTTTTGTTCCCTCTTCTGTTGATTTTTTTAGTTCTACATTTACTTTTATTGTACTTCCTTCTACTACTGCTTCTACTTTTGAAAATCTTGGCATTAACATTGCTGTTCCATCTGCTTTTCCTATATATTTTATTGTAAATCCTTCTTCTGTGTTTATTTTGTATTCTCTTCCATTTAATGTTACTGTTCCTATTGTTTTGCTTTCATTTTCGTAATTTACTATATAACCTTTTTCATCTAAATATTCTAAAAATGTTTTCTTTTCTGTACTTGTTGTCTGTTCTATTGTATAACTACTGTTTTCTAATTTTATTGTTTCCATATCTTCTGATATTTCACTTTGCTCTTGTGCTTTTTTTGCATTTTCAAATAGTCCTGTATTTGTTATTGCTTGTATACTTACTCCCGCTAAAATTAATAAAATAATAATTGTTATTACTAGTGCTACTAAAGTAATTCCTCTTTTGTTTCCAATATTCATTTATATTCCTCCTTGTTCTGCAGGTTGAACCTGTATTTTTATTATAGCATTTAAAGTTTGAGTTTTCAATCCTTTTATATTATGACATATAATTGTAAAAAATATGAAATATTTTTGTAATACTTACAGTTTGTTCCTGTAATTTTGTTTTTATTTTTATTATAAAATATACCCAAATAATAACTTTTAATTTTATTTAACATGAAAGGATATCATAATGAAAGTAAAAACTTTAAATGGAAATTTAAATATTGTAGGAAAAAATCTAAAAAAATATAGAAAATTAAAAAAAATATCTCAACCAGAGATTTGTCGTAAATTAGATTTGTTAGGTGTTACAATGTATAACTGTGATATTTATGAAATTGAATATGGAAAAAAGACCGTTAAAGATTTTGAAGCTTTAGCTTTTTGCAAAGTTTTAGGAATTACTTTAGAAGATTTATATTCTGACACAGATAAATATTATGAAGCTTAATTTTTACACAAAAATAAGAGCCCTAAATAGGGCTCCATAGGAATTTTCATCTACTACTCCTTATTGCTATTTTTCTCCTTAGCTTTTCTTCATATTGGAGTATCTCCTTGTTTTTATTGATGTACTCTTTTTTTGCTTTTAAGCCACTAAGATATTGTTGCATTCTCTTCTTCAGTTTTGGAGTATTAGCAATATACTCTCTCCATTGTCTGTATATTGGTTGATCATGAATTGAATATAATTCACCTTCAATTTTAGGTGTTCCTCTATTACCGAATAATGCATAACCAGTAATTTTTTCAACAGCAGTTTTAAATATCAAATATGGTTCAAGTCTTACTAATTCTTTCTCGATTATTTCATCAATATTATTTTTTAATAATCCTTCATCAAGAATAAGTAATTTCTGTAGCTTACCTTTTTCAATTACAGCAATTTTGTCTCCATAACAAGCTATTCTCCGTTTGTCTACCTTTGATGTCATAAAAAAATTCCTCCTAAAATTTAGTATATTTATATTATAACACTTTTTTCCAAACTTTTCAATCTACATTTTTCGACATTTATTGACATTAAAAAATCCCACTAATATTTCCATTATTATCAATATCTATATTTTCAGCAGCAGGTACTTCTGGAAGCCCAGGCATTGTCATTATTTTTCCTGCCAATGCTACAACAAACCCAGCTCCTGCTTTTAGTTCTACATCTCTTATTGTTATTGTAAATGGTTCTTTACATTCTAAATTTTTACTATCATCAGAAAAAGAATATTGAGTTTTAGCAATACATACTGGTAATTCTTTATAACCTAATTTTTCTATTTGCTCTATATTTTGTAATGCTATATCTGTAAATTCTACTCTTGATGCTCCATAAATTTTTGTTGCTATTTTTGATATTTTTGTTTTTATATCATCATTTAAATCATAAATATATCTAAATTGATTTTCTTTTTCTGATAGTGTAACTATTTTTTCTGCTATATCTATAGCACCTTCTCCACCTTTTGCAAAAGTTTCAACTAAACTTAATTCTACATTTTTTTCTGATAATTTTTCTTTTATTGAACTTATTTCTTCTTCTGTGTCTGTATTAAATTTATTAATTGCTACAATAACATTTAATCCAAATTTTTCTTTTATATTTTCTATGTGTTTTAGTAAATTATTAACTCCACCATGATATTTCAATGCTTTTATTGTTGCAACTATAACTACTACATCTGGTTTTATTTGAGCTTTTCTACATTTTATATCTAAGAATTTTTCTGCCCCTAAATCAGCTCCAAATCCTGCTTCTGTTACTGTATAATCTGCTAATTTCATAGCTAATTTTGTTGCAATTATACTGTTACATCCATGAGCTATGTTGGCAAATGGTCCTCCATGTATTATCGCTGGTGTATGTTCTAGAGTTTGTACTAAATTTGGCTTTATTGCATCTTTTAATAATACTGCCATTGCTCCATCTGCTTTTATATCTCTTGTATAAATAGGTTCTTCCTTTGAATTATAACCTATTATGATATTTCCTAATTTTTGTTTTAATTCTTCTATATTTTCAGATAAGCATAATATAGCCATTATTTCTGAAGCAACTGTTATATCAAAAGAATCTTCTCTTGGAACTATTTTTTTCTCTCCTGAAAGTCCTGTTTCAATTTTTCTTAATTGTCTATCATTTAAATCAACACATCTTTTCCAAGTAACTTTTTGTATATCTAATTTATTTCCATAATAAATATGATTATCTATCATAGCTGATAACAAATTATTGGCAGATGTTATTGCATGAATATCTCCTGTAAAATGTAAATTTATATCTTCCATTGGTGCAACTTGTGAATAACCTCCACCTGTAGCTCCACCTTTTATACCAAATACTGGTCCTAAAGAAGGTTCTCTTAATGCTAGTATAGATTTTTTTCCTATTTTTGCCAATCCGTCTGCAATTCCAATTGAAATTGTTGTTTTTCCTTCTCCTAAAGGTGTTGGAGTTATAGCTGTTACTAAAATTAATTTTCCATCTTTTTTATTTTCTAATTTTTTATATACTTCATTAGAAATTTTAGCTTTGTACTTCCCATAACATTCAATATCATCTTCGTCAATATTTAATTTTTTTGCAATATCTTCTATTTTTTCTAATTTTACATTTTTAGCAATCTCTATATCTGTCATATAATCTACCTCCTTTATTCTAAAAAAGTGGAATTAAGCAATTAATCCCACAATAACACCTATCAAAGCTCCAACAATAACTTGAGTTGGTGTATGACCTAAAACTTCCACCAATCTTTCAGAAACTTGAACTCCAGACAATCCAGGTGTTTCTACAATCTTATTTAATAAAGCTGCTTGTTTTCCTGCAGCTCTTCTTACACCACAAGCATCATACATAACAACAAATGCAACAATTAATGCTAAAGCAAATATTGGTGTATCTACTCCTTCATATTTTCCTATTAAAGTTGCAAGTCCTGTTACAATAGCTGAATGAGAACTTGGCATTCCACCAGCTCCCATTATTCTTTTAAAATTAAATTTCTTTGTTGTTACTAAATCATATATCACTTTAAATGTTTGAATTGCAAACCACAAAAAAAATGGTATATATATATATTTGTTTTGAATGAATCCTAATATATTGTTCACTTTCTAATCCCCTCTTTACATTATTCTGCTGTAAAATTTTCTTCTTCTATATTACCATCTTTTTCTAATAATATAGTTATCTTTTTTTCTGCTTCTTCTAAGATTTTATTGCATTCTTTTGAAATTTTTATTCCTTCCTCAAATTTAGATATTGAGTCATCTAAATTTAATTCACCTTTTTCTAATTCTGTAACTATTTTTTCTAAGTTTTCCATATTATCTTCAAAATTTGCTTTTGCCATAATTATCTTCCTTTACTTTTTATTATTCTGTAACAGCTCCTGTTTTTACATTTACTTGATATACTGTTACAACATTTCTATCATTTTGATTTCTTACTGTTACCTCAAATGTTCCATCTGAGTTTTTTTCTGCTTCAAAGATATATGCATCTACATTTATTCCCCATTCTTTTTTTGCTAATTCAATTGCAGTATCTTCGTCATTTGCTGATGTATTTTCTTTTTGGCTTTCTTGTTCTTCTTTTCCAACTATTGTTGTACTAGATGTGTTGTTAACTACTGTATTTGTAGTTGTTTTATTTTCACTTTCTGTTGTATTATTTACTTCATTTTCTATTTCATTTTCTACAATGTTTTCTTTTACATTATTTTCTTCTTTATCAGAATTTAAATATTCATCCATTATTGAAGTATTGTTTTGTTGTGTATTTGTTGATGTATCTTTACTTTTGTTTGCTCCAACTCCTACTATTATTCCAGTAATTATAACTGCAACAACTATAATTCCTATTAATATTTTTGTTCCGTTTGTCATTTTCTTATTCCTCTCTTCTGTTTTTAATCTATAGAATTAGTGTAAATTTACAAAATTTCTGCATTTTTTTGTCCATCACTAAATCTTAGTTTTATTTTATCTCCTGTACTCAATTGTTTTGAACTTTTTATAATCTTATTATCTGTTTCTACAATTGAATATCCTCTTGTTAGAGTTTTTAATGGACTTAGTGCATCTAATTTTGATATTAATTCTATATATTTTGTTTTTTCTTCTTTTTGTTTGATTTTTATTGTATTTTCTAATCTTTTTATATAATTGTCTATTCTTAAGTAATTATCATTTATATTTCTAGTTGGTTCTTTAAATACTCTACTGTTCATACATTTTTCGTATCTAAGTTTCATTATTTCAACTTTTTTTACTAATGACATTCTTAATCTATTTTGATATACATTTATTTTTTGTTTTATTTCATATATATCTGGAACAGCAAGTTCCGCTGCTGCAGATGGTGTTGGTGCTCTTAAGTCTGCTACAAAGTCTGATATAGAAAAGTCTGTTTCATGCCCTACTGCCGAAATTATTGGTAATTTAGAATTATAAATTGCATGTGCTACTATTTCTTCATTAAATGGCCATAGGTCTTCTAATGAACCTCCTCCTCTAGCTAAAATCAAAACATCTGCTAAATTATTTTCATTCATAAATCTAATACCATCTGCAATTTTTTCTGCTGCCCCTTCTCCTTGAACTGGAACAGGGTATAATCTTATTTGTACATTTGGATTTCTACGTGTACTTACATTTATTATATCTCTTATTACAGAACCTGTTTGTGATGTTAATACTCCTATTACTTTGGGCATTAATGGAATTTTTTGTTTATGGCTTTCATCAAAATAGCCTTCTTCATCTAATCTTTGTTTTAATTCTTCATATTTTTTGTATAGAATTCCAACTCCATCTTCTTGCATTGCTTTTACATATATTTGATAAATTCCATCTCTTTCAAAAACAGATACTCCACCTAAGACAAAAACTTTCATTCCATCTTTTGGCATAAAATCTAATTTTTGTGCATAACTTTTGAACATTATGCATTTTATTAATGAATTTTCATCTTTTAAAGTGAAGTACATATGTCCTGTATAATGGTTTTTAAAGTTTGATATTTCACCTTTTATAAGAACATTGTTTAAGTATTCATCATCTGCTATTTTATTTTTTATATAACTATTTAATTCGCTAACACTTATAGCCATATCTTCATAATTCATAAATTACATATCCTTTACTATGCTTGCTAAAACTCCATTTATAAAATTTTTAGATTTGTCTTCTCCATATTTTTTTGCAAGTTCGACAGCTTCGTTTATTGCTACTTTATATGGTGTTTCTGTATATTTGATTTCATAAATTGCAAGTTTTAAAACAGATAAATCCATTTTTGATATTCTGCTTAATTTCCAATCTGATTTTAAGTTATTTTCAATATCTTTTAATATCTCTTGTTCATTTGCTTGAATTCCCAATACTGCATTTTTTATATATTTTTTTGCTTCTTGGTCTACTATGTTATTACTTTCAAAAAATAATTCTATTTGTTCTTCTAAATTATTGCTTTGTTGAATTTCTAAACTATATATTAATTTAAAAGCATTTTCTCTACTTATTGATCTATTCATTTCTTCTTTCCTTACCCTTTACATTTTGTCTATAAATTTTTTTGTTTTATCTTTTACTTCATCTTTATTTTGTTGTATATAATTTCCTACAAATGCACCTGCTAAAATTAGTAATATTCCAACTATTACTTCATATAATCTAGTTGCTAAAATTATAATTGCTACGATTACTCCAATAATTGCACCTTTGTATTTACTTAAAAAATTCTTTATATCTTCCATTTTTTTGTTTCCTTTCTATTTTATCTATGCTTGCTCTATTTTACGTTGTTTTTCTTGGACAGCTTTTTTTATTGTTATATTTACTTCTTTTACTTCTAAGTCTGCTGATTGTTTTACTTTTTCTTTTATTCTATTTTGTAAATCTACTGTTAAGTCTTTTATTATAGTTTCTGAACCAACTATTAAATTAACATATATATTTACATTATTGTTTTTATCTAGTTCAACTCTAGAAGATACATCTTTTGCTTCTTTATATTCTTTTGTTACTGCTTCTACTAAATTTTCTATTGTTTCTTTAGATATCATTAATTTTCCATTATCATTAGCAAGTAATACTCCTTGTTTATCTTTTTGCTCTTGTTTTGAAGTTGGGTCAAAGAATATACATCTTATTGATAATAAGATAAATACTACACTTACTCCTAAAATTATTCCTGATGATTTTTCTCCTATTAATAGTGCTTTTGCTAAATTTGCTACAACATTTGTATCTAGCCATCCAAATACTAATAAACATAATATAACTGACATTATTAATATTATATTTGAATATAATATTAGTGTGATTTTTTCTATAATTTTCATTTTCTTTACCTCTCTTTTTTTCTTTTTGTTTTTTATTATTCTTTATCTTCTTTGTTTTCTTCTACTTGTTCTACTGGTTTTTCTTCAGATTTTTTAGCAATATCTGTATTCACACCTTGAACGTGTACATTTACTTCTTCTACTTTAAATCCCGTCATACTTTCAACTGCTTTTTTAACTCTATTTTGGATTTCAAAAGCAACATCTGGAATTCTTGAACCATATTCAACTATGATATTTACATCTATTTTGGCAGTTGTTTCTGTTTTATCAACTTTTATTCCTTTTGCCATATTTTTCTTTCCACTAAATACTTCTGAAATACCTCCTGCAAAACCACCTGCCATTCCAGCAACTCCTTGTACTTCTGATACTGCTACACCTGCAATTACTGCAATAACATCTGTTGATATTTCTATTCCGTTTTCCTCTTTTTTAACATCTTCTTTTATTTTTTGTTCATTTTCTTGATTTACTTTTTCTTCACTCATGAAAATACCTCCTTTTATATCTTGTTTTCTTCTTTATTTTTAACAAGAAAAAAAGATATACTTATTTATGTTATAAGTATATCAATTTTTGGTATTTTTTACAACCTTTTTTATTCAAAAACTTCAAATTCTTCTATACTATTTCCTCTCAGGAAATCTCCAATACTCATTCTCTTTGCATTTTCACCCTGAATTTCCAAAACCTTCAATATTCCATCTTTTGTTTTAATAAAAAGTCCTTCTTTAGGATTTGATAAAATTACAGTTCCATTTTTTAATATTTCTATATTATCTGCAATAATTTCATCTTGTTTTGCAATATCAACTTTCCAAAATTTTATTTTCTTTTCATCTAAAAATGTATATGCTCCCATAATAGGATTTAACCCTCTTACTAGATTTTTTATGTTTTGAGCTGTTTGTTCATCCCAATTAATTTTTGACATTTCTTTATTTAACATTGGAGCCATAGTAAACTCTTTTCCTTGTTTTTCTCTAGGAGCTGTTCCCTCTTCTATTTGTTTTAAAGTTTCTACTAATAATTTTCCACCTATTTTAGAAAGTCTGTCCCATAATTCTCCTGTTGTTTCATCTTCTCCAATTTCTACTTTTTCTTTTAAAATCATATCTCCTGTGTCCATTCCAACATCCATATACATTGTTGTAACACCAGTTTCTTTATCTCCATTTAAAACTGCCCATTGAATTGGTGCTGCGCCTCTATATTTTGGAAGTAATGAACCATGTACATTTATACATCCATATTTAGGAATTTCTAATATTTCTTTTGGTAATATTTTTCCATATGCTACTACGCAGATCACATCAGGATTTAAGCTTTTTATTTTTTCTATAAACTCTTCATTTTTTCTTACTTTCTCTGGTTGATAAACGGTTAATCCCTTTTCTAATGCAAATTCTTTTACTGGAGATGCTACCATTTTCATTCCTCTTCCTTTTGGTTTATCTGGATTTGTAACAACTCCTAAAATTTCATAACCAGCTTTGTAAACCGCTTCTAAACTCTCTCTTGCAAAATCTGGTGTACCCATAAATAATATTTTTAACATTGTTAAACCTCCTAATTTTCTGGTTCTACATACTCTAAAGTCCCAGGCAAAATTTTATCAATAAAAACTTCACCATTTAAATGGTCTACTTCATGGCAAATTGCTTGAGCTAATAACTCTTTGGCTTTTACTCTCATTCTTTTACCAGTTCTATCTGTATATTCAGCTACAACTTCCTCTGGTCTAATAACTTTTGCAAATTTATTTGGGAAACTTAAGCATCCCTCTTCTACTTCTCTTTCTCCTTTTGTTTTTAAAATAACTGGATTAATTAAAACAATTGGACCATTATCATCATAAATATCTATTACAACAAGTCTTTTTAAAATTCCAACTTGAACTGCAGCTAAACCTACACCATTATATTTATGCATTGTTTCTATCATATCATCTATTAATATTTGTAGTTTGTCATCTATTGTTTCAACTTCTCTTGATTTCTTTTTTAAAATCTCGTCTCCTTCTAGTCTTAAATTTCTAATAGCCATTTTTACTCCTCCTTTTTCTTTATTAACTCATATTATTGGGATTAACATCTATTGTTATTTTTGTATTTTTATAATTTTTTTGATATATTTCTTTTAATGTATCATTAAAGATTTTGTTTGCTTCTTCTGTCATATTTCCTTTTATGATAATTCTCCATCTAAATTTGTTTTGTATTTTATCTATTGGTGATGGCATTGGCTTAAAGATATTGAATTGTTCTTTATCTATTTTGTCTTTTAATTTTTCAAATATCTCTTGTGATACTTTCTTAATTTCATCTTCATTTGTACTATTAAATCCAATTACTATTATATCGCAAAATGGTGGATATTTCAACTGTTTTCTTAAGGCTATTTCTGTTTCATAAAATTTATTATAATTTTGTTTTTGTGCTTCTTGTATACTAAAATTTTCTGGATTATAGGTTTGAATTATAACTTTTCCTGGCAAATTTTCTCTACCAGCTCTTCCTGCGACTTGGGTTAAAATTTGGAAAGTTCTTTCTGTTGCTCTATAATCATCTATATTTAAAGAACTATCTGCTGCAATTACACCAACTAAAGTTACTTTTGGAAAATGATGTCCTTTTACTACCATTTGAGTTCCTATTAATATATCAATATCTTCATTTTTGAATTTATTTAATATTTCCTCATGTGAATTTTTCTTTGTTACTGTGTCTACATCCATTCTAATTGTTTTTGCTTGTGGAAATTGTTTATGAATTTCCTGTTCTAGTTTTTGTGTTCCTGTTCCAAAATATCTAATTTTATCACTTCCACATTCTGGACATATTTTGACTAGTTTTTCTTCATAACCACAATAATGACATTTTAATTTATTTTCATAACTATGATATGTCATACTTATATCACAGTTTTTACATTTAACAGTATACCCACAATTTCTACACATTATAAATGTTGAATAGCCTCTTCTATTTAAAAACAATATTGTCTGTAATTTATTTTTTAAATTTTCTTCTATTGATTGATATAAATCCATACTAAGCATTGACCTATTACCATTTGCTAATTCTTGTTTTAAATCTACAATTTCTACTTTTGGAAGAGCTGAATTATTTGCTCTTTTTGTTAGTTCTAATAGTGTTATTTCATTCTTTTCTTTTGCTTTATAATATGTTGTTAAATCTGGTGTTGCACTTCCTAAAACTAAAGGAATATTATTTTCTTTTGCTACTTTCTTTGCTATTTCTTTTGCATTATATTTAGGTGTTGATTCTGATTTATATGAACTATCGTGTTCCTCATCTATTATTATAATACCAAGATTTTTTATTGGAGCAAATATTGCAGACCTTGCTCCTATTACAATTTTGGCTTTTTCTTCTTTTATTCTTTCCCATTCATCATGTCTTTCACCAATTGATAATTTACTGTGTAAAACTGCAATTTGTTCTTTTCCAAATCTTGCGATAAATCTATCTAGCATTTGTGGTGTTAATGAAATTTCTGGTACTAATACAATTGCTGTTTTATTATTTTCTAATGCTTCTTGTATTAATTGTAAATACACTTCTGTTTTTCCTGAACCTGTTACACCATATAACAAAAATTCTTCAAATTGATTTTGTTCCATTGCATTTTGAACTTTTTTAAATGCTTTTTCTTGTTCTTCTGTTAATTTCAATTTTTGATTTTGTTCTATATTTTTGTATGTTAGCGGATTTCTATCAATTTTCTTTTCTGTTATTTCTAAATAGCCATTTTTCACTAAAGTATTTACAATTGCTCTTGAACAATCTGTAAATGCTTCTATTTCTGGTACTGTACATCCTTCATTATCTTTTACAAATTTTAATATTCTTTTTTGTTTATCTGATTTTATCTTTCCTTCATCTATGCAAAACAATATTTCATCATATTCTTTTTTTAAATATACAACATTTATTTTTTTATCTTGAATTCGATTATTGACATTTTTTGTTCTTGTTCCTGGTGTTTGCATTAATTTTATACATTCAGAAACATTGCAAAAATATCTATTTGCCATCCAATTTGCCATTTCAATTTGCCTATCGGTTAGACCTGTTTCTACTTTTGCTATATCTTTGATTTCAAATTGTGATTTTTCTTTTATCTTTACTACATGTGCTTCTTCTAGATTTTTCATTTTTCCAAATGGTACTAGCACTTTTGTTCCAACAAAGACCATATCTTGATATTCTTCTGGAATGTTATAGTCAAAGGTTCTATTTAATTTTTTTGCTGAACTATTTATTATTACTTCTGCTACCAATTTTTTCTCCTTTTGTCTCTTTTTTTGTGATTTTATTTTACTATATTTTTTGATTTTAAGCAAGATTATTTTTTCCAACATAAAAAGTGTCGATTTTATTTTCGACACTTTTTTATATTACTTATTTTCCGTAATAAGCTCTTAAATACATATCTTTTATTTCACTTATTAATGGATATCTTGGATTTGCTCCTGTACATTGGTCATCAAAGGCTTGCTCGCACATTGCATCTAATCTATCTAAGAAATCTTTTTCATCTGGTACGTAGTCTTTAATTGTTTTCTTAATCCCAATTCTTTCTTTTAATTCATCTATAGCTTTTATTAAATTATCAACTTTTTCTTGATCTGTATTTCCACCTAATTTTAAAGCATCTGCAACTTGTGCATATCTATTTAATGTATGCGGATGATCATATTGTGGGAATGTTCCCATTTTTGTTGGTACTTCTTCTGAATTAAATCTTATAACTTCATCTATTAATAACGCATTTGCTATTCCATGTGGTACGTGATGGAAAGCTCCTAATTTATGTGCCATTGAATGACATACTCCTAAAAATGCATTTGCAAAAGCCATTCCTGCCATTGTTGAAGCATGAGCCATTTTTTCTCTTGCTTCTACATCATTTTGACCATTTTCATAAGCTCTTGGTAAGTATTCAAAAATCACTTTTAATGCTTCTATTGCTAATCCATCTGTAAATTCTGTTGCCATCATTGATGCATAAGCTTCCAAAGCATGAGTTACTGCATCAATTCCTGAAGCAGAAGTTAGTCCTTTTGGAGCACTCATCATCATATTTGTATCAACTATTGCCATTTTAGGTAATAATTCATAATCAGCTAATGGATATTTTGTACCAGTTTTATCATCTGTTATAACTGCAAATGGTGTAACTTCCGAACCTGTTCCTGATGATGTTGGTATAGCTATAAAATATGCTTTATCTCCCATATGTGGAAATGTATATACTCTTTTTCTTATGTCCATAAATCTCATTGCCATATCCATAAAATCAACTTCTGGATGTTCATACATTACCCACATTATTTTAGCAGCATCCATTGCTGAGCCTCCACCTATTGCTATTATGCAATCTGGTTCAAAGTCTCTCATTGCTTTTGTTCCTTCTTCTGCACAGCTTAATGTTGGGTCTGGTTCAACATCAAAAAATGTTGTATGTTCTATTCCAAGTTCATCTAATCTATCTGTTACACATTTTGTATAACCATTTTTATAAAGAAATGTATCTGTTACTATAAATACTTTCTTTTTATTCATTACATCTTTTAATTCTTGTAAAGCTACTGGTAGACATCCTCTTTTTATATATACCTTTTCAGGTGCTCTAAACCAAAGCATATTTTCTCTCCTCTCTGCTACTGTTTTTATATTTATTAAATGTTTTATTCCTACATTTTCTGCAACTGAATTTCCACCCCATGAACCACATCCTAAGGTTAATGATGGATTTAATCTAAAGTTATATATATCACCTATTCCACCTTGAGAAGCTGGTGTATTTACTAATATTCTGCAAGTTTCCATTCTGTTTTCAAATTTATTTAATTTTTCTTGTTCTTTTATTGTGTCTATATAAATTGAAGCAGTATGTCCATGTCCTCCATCGCAAATTAGTGTATTTGCTTCTTCTATTGCTTCTTCAAAAGTTTTTGCTTTATACATTGCAAGTACTGGAGATAATTTTTCATGAGCAAATTCTTCTGAACTATCTACATTTTCAACTTCTCCTATTAATATTTTTGTACTTTCTGGAACTTCAACATCTGCAAGTTTTGCTATTGTATAAGCTGTTTGCCCTACTATTTTTGCATTTAAAGAACCATCTATAATTATTGTTTTTCTAACCTTTTCAATTTCTTCATCATTTAAGAAATAGCATCCTCTTTCTTTGAATTCTTCTTTGACTTTATCATATATAGAATCCATTACTATTACTGATTGTTCTGAAGCACATATCATTCCATTATCAAATGTTTTTGAATGAATTATTGAATTTACCGCTAATACTATGTTTGCTGATTTGTCAATTATTGCTGGTGTATTTCCTGCACCTACTCCCAATGCTGGCTTTCCACTTGAATATGCAGCTTTTACCATTCCAGGTCCACCTGTTGCTAAAATTGTATCTGATTTACTCATTAACATATTTGTTAATTCTAAAGATGGAACATCAATCCATGAAATTATACCTTCTGGTGCTCCTGCCTCAACTGCTGCCTCTAATACAATTTTTGCTGCTTCTATTGTACATTTTTTAGCTCTTGGATGAGGGCTAATTATTATTGCATTTCTAGTTTTTAATGCTATTAATGTTTTAAATATAGCTGTTGAAGTTGGATTTGTTGTTGGTATAACTGCTGCTATAATTCCTATTGGCTCTGCTATTTTTTTAATTCCAAAAGCTTTGTCTTCTTCTAATACACCACACGTTTTAGCATTTTTATATTTGTTGTAGATGTATTCTGATGCAAAGTGATTTTTTATTACTTTATCTTCAACCACTCCCATTCCAGTTTCTTCTACTGCTAATTTTGCAAGTGGTATTCTTGCTTGGTTAGCTGCTAATGCTGCCTTAAAGAAGATTTTATCTACTTCTTCTTGAGAATATTTAGCAAATTCTTTTTGAGCCTTTTTCGCTCTTGCGATTGCTTTTTCTAAGCTTTCGCTGTCATTTACGATATCATAATTTTTCAAATCAGTACCTCCATAAATATATTTCCAATTACATATTAACATTAATAAAAAAAGTGTGCAACTGTTTTTTTTATTTTGTGACTCTTAGAAAATAAATTTTAATAGCTTGCGGGGTGAAATATGTTGAAATTATTACTTTTGAGTGCGATTGGAATGATTTTAGAAAATCTTAATTGATTTTTTGGGGAATGTTCACGTCGAGCGCTAGCGAGGACTAAGTGAAAGGGTCCCGAAAAATTAATTTAGATTTTCTTAAATTATGTATTGAGCCGAAAAAGTAATAATTTCAACATATTTCACCCCACAAGCTATTAAAATTTATTTGCCAGTAACCTCTTGTCCAATACTATTATATATATGCAAAATTTTTCCAACATATGTCAAAAAAACATTTTACAATTGTGAAATTATGTGATATAATGCAAAAAAACAAAGTAAGGAGTGCTATTTATGATGTCTAGTTCAGATAATACTACTGCTTTGGCTGAGAATAAAGTTCTAATTTTATACATCTTAAATCAATTAAATTCAGGAATAATTGAAGATGGACTATATAAAATTATAGCTTCAATAAATGATGTTAATTATTTTTATTTTAAAGAAGTATTAACAGATTTAATGGATTCAAAGTTAGTAGGAATATTCACTAAAGATGAAGCAGAATCTGTACTAAAAATAACAACAGAAGGAAAAAATGCATTAAACTTAACACAAGATGTACTTCCAGGATTATTAAAATTAAAAGCTGATAATGTTTTTAAAAAAGAAATTTCTTCAATAACAGATGAAACTTCTGTTATCGCTGAATTTATTCCTAAAAATGAAAATGATTATACTATAAAATGCAAAATTTCAGATAATAATGAAACTATTTTTGAAGTAAAAACTTTTGCTGGTTCTAGAGATAGAGCTAAAAGAATTGTTGATAATTGGAATAAAAATGCTTCAAAAATATATCCTAAAATATTAGATATACTATTAAATGATGAGAGTAGTACAGATTAAAAGAGGAACTTTTTAGTTCCCCTTTTTTCTTCTCATAATCCAATTATTTTCACATTTTACAGGAATATTCATTAATACTTTTTGTCCTTTAACTCCTGGACTTACAAAGTCTATTTTTTCTCCTGTTTCATAATCCCATAATTGCTCTATTTTAAATTCTATTGGTTCAAATTGTCCTGGTTTTAGTATTTCTAATGTATCTCCAACTGTTAATTTATTTTTTATTTCTATTACTGATTTTTCTTCTTTTGCTTCAACAATTTTTCCACCAAATTCATATTTATCATTGTATTGTTTTCCACTAAAGTCTTGTATATCTTCATTTTTTCTATCATTAAAATAGAATGTAGTAAATGGTCTTGTTTTTACTTTTTCTAATTCGTTTAAATATTTTGTGTAATCGTAATTTTCTGGGTCTTTCATATAGTCATCTATAGCTGTTCTATATGCATTTACAACACTTGCTACATAATATTCTGTTTTTAATCTACCTTCTATTTTTAAACTGTCTACTCCCATATCAATTATTTCTGGAATTTCTTTTATTAAGCATAAATCTTTTGATGAAAAAATACTCGTTCCATTTTCATCTGATTCAAGTGGCATTAATTGACCTGGATTGTTTTTTTCTTCTGCATAAAGGTTATATGACCATCTACAGCTTTGTGCACAATCACCTAAATTTGCACTTCTTCCACATAAAAAATCACTTAAGAAGCATCTTCCTGAATATGCAAAACATATTGCTCCATGTCCAAACATTTCTACTTCTAAGTCTTTTGGTTTATTTTCCATTATGTATCTTATTTGTTCTTTGTTTGCTTCTCTTGCCATTATAACTCTTTTAGCACCATTTTTATGCCAAAAGTTAGCTGCATGTAAACTTACAACATTTGCTTGTGTGCTTACATGGATTGGTACATCTGGAGCATATTTTTTTAATACTTCCATAACTCCACCATCTGCTGCTATTATAGCATCTGGTTTTACTTCATTTAATATTTTTGCCATTTCTATTATTTCTTCATATTTTTCATCCCATGCAAAAATATTTAGTGTTACATGTACTCTTTTTCCTATGCTATGTGCATATTTTATTGTTTTTACCAAGTCATCATTCCCCATATCTGCTCTTGTTCTTAATGATAATGATGATGTTCCACAATATACTGCATCTGCTCCATATAAAAATGCTATTTTTGCTTTTTCAAATGAACCTGCTGGTGCTAATAATTCTATTTTTTTCATTTTTTTACCTCTTTTCTCATTTTTCACTGTATTTATAGTATAACATGTAACACTGTATTTTTCAATGTTTATTTGACTATTTTTCCAATATATAGTATAATGTTATGTATACGTAAGTATATATTTTATATTTGAAAGGAGATCACTATGTCTACAAATGTGGTAAGTGAAATTATTCCGTATTTATATAAAGCATCAAGCATTCCAAATGCTATTAATATGTTTTTGATGAATGTAGATACAGAACAAGAACAATTTATTGATTTTAGTAACAAATTAACTTATTTTCAATCTCTATTAATTGACGAACAGCAGGTTACCCACCCAAAGGATTTAGATGACTTGTATGAAGGAATTTATACAAATTTTCCAACATTAAAATTCGACTTTATTAGCCGGAGAAAGTCATTTTTAAAATTCTGTTCAAAATGTTCTCTATTTTGTGAAACTGGAAAACCAATCGAAAAAGTTAGAGACATGAAAGGTTGCCGTATCATAATTTATGATGATAATCCAAAAACAGGTACTGATTCCTGTTATGCTTTGATGGAATATGTAATTAAGTTTTTTATTAGATTAAAAAAATATCAGCTCTGTGAAGCAGAACCTATGATGAAAACTGCAGGATTTAATTCAGCAGAGTTCCCTGATATTTATGTTCCGGAAACTTCAAAAGTTCCATATGCTTATCAGAGATTTGTGAAAGATTACATTTTTCATCCAAAGATTAATTTTGGATATCAATCTTTACATGTAATTCTTTTTGATCCAATCGGAAATCCAATTGAAATACAGATTAGAACTCATTTAATGGATTTACATGCTGAGTCAGGACCTGCTTCTCATAAGATTTATGACAAAATAAGATATGGAGATGACAACTTTATGAATCTCTTTGATGCGGCATCAGTTCATATGCCTGGTTTCTTACTTGATAGTGACGGTAAAATTATTAAAGATACTGCTGGGCTCGTAAATTCTAGAACATTGTTTGAAAGATCACGATTGTTTTAAAATCAACATTGTTAAAATTTCAAAAAGACACCGATTATTTCGGTGTCTTTTACTATCTTATTCTACTAATAGCCAATCCATCTCCAACTTCTAATATTTCAGTTTCAAGATTTGGACTTTCTGATACTTCTTTTATATATTCCCTTAAATTTCTTACGGCCGTACGTTGCTTATGTTTATTATAATCACTCATAACATACCCTTTATATAATATATTATCTGCAAATATTATTCCATTTTCATTTATCATCCTTAAAGCTTCTTTCAAGAAAAATGGGTATTTTCCTTTCGCAGCATCTATAAATACCATATCATATTTTTCGTTTAATGTTGGTAATATTTCTACTGCATCTCCCTCATACAATTTTATTTTTTCTTCTACTCCTACATTTTTGAAATTTATTTTGGCTTCTTTTATTCTTTCTTCATCTCTTTCAATTGTATCTATTTTTCCTCCATCTGCTAAGAATTCTGAAAAGCACATTGCTGAATATCCTACTGCTGCCCCTATTTCTAATATTCTTTTTGGTGGATTTTCTTTTAATTCTTTTTCTATTACTTCTAAAGTATCATCCATTATAATTGGTATATGGTCTTCTAATGCTTTTTGTTTTATTTTTTCTAATTCTTCTTTATTCATTTTGTTACCTCATCTTTTATATTTATAAAAAGGTTAAGCTAATGCCTAACCTTTTTGTTTTATTTGTTTCTATTAGCTCTTTCTCTTTCTTTAGAATCTAATATTTTCTTTCTTAATCTTATTGATTTTGGTGTTATTTCTACTAATTCATCATCTTGAATAAATTCGATTGCTTTTTCAAGTGACATTTGAATTGGTGGAACTAATCTTAATGCTTCATCTGAACCTGATGCTCTAGTGTTTGTTAAATGTTTCTCTTTACATACATTTATTGCTAAATCTTCTCCTCTAGAGTTTAGACCAACAATCATGCCTTCATAAACATCTACACCTGGTCCTATGAATAAATCACCTTTATCTTGAGCATTGTATAATCCATATGTTACAGATTTACCTGGTTCAAAGGCTACTATTGTTCCTCTAACACGTGCTTGGATGTCTCCCTTGTATGGTTCATAGCTATCGAATATATGGTTCATTGTTCCTTCACCTTTTGTGTCTGTAAGGAATTCTGTTCTATAACCAATTATTCCTCTTGCTGGAATTCTAAATTCTATTTTTGTATGTCCAGCTTCTGCTGGTTCCATATTAATCATTTCAGCTTTTCTTCTACCTAATTTTTCAATAACATTTCCGACACAGTCATCTGGTACGTTTACAACTAATAATTCTATTGGTTCACATTTAACTCCATTAATTTCTTTGAAGATAACTTTTGGTCTTGAAACTAATAGTTCAAATCCTTCTCTTCTCATTGTTTCAATTAATACTGATAAATGTAATTCACCTCTACCTGATACTTCAAATGAGTCTGGTGTTTCTCCATCTTTTACTCTTAATGATACGTTTCTTTCTAGTTCTTTATATAATCTATCTCTTATATGTCTTGATGTTACAAATTGTCCTTCTTTTCCAGCAAATGGTCCATTGTTTACACTGAATGTCATTGTTACTGTTGGTTCATCTATATCAACAAATGGTATTTTTTCTGGATGGTCAAAATCACATACTGTATCTCCTATGTTAATATCTGGTAAACCTGCAAATTCTATGATATCTCCAGCTCCAACTTCATCAACTTCTACTTTTTTAAGTCCAACGTGTGTATATAATTTTGCGATTCTTCCTTGTGTTATTTTATCTTCTTTTCCACATATGCTAACTGGCATTCCAACTTTCATTGTTCCTCTTTCAAGTCTTCCTATACCAATTCTTCCAACATAATCATCATAATCTATGTTAGATACTAACATTTGTGCTGGTCCTTCTAATTCACATTTTGGTGGTTCTATTGTGTTGATTATTGTTTCAAATAAACAAGATAAATCTGTTGTTTCATCTGCTAAGTCCATTTTGGCTATTCCATTTTTTGCTGATGCATATACAACTGGAAAGTCTAATTGTTCATCTGTAGCATTTAATTCAATAAATAATTCGATAACTTGGTCTACAACTTTTTCTGGTTGTGCTCCTGGTCTATCTATTTTGTTTATTACTACTATTGGTTTTAGTCCTAATGCTAATGATTTTTTTAGAACTTCTCTTGTTTGTGGCATTGCTCCTTCGAATGCATCAACTAATAATAAAACACCATCGACTGTTTTTAAAACTCTTTCTACTTCTCCTCCAAAGTCAGCATGTCCTGGTGTGTCTACTATGTTTATTTTGATATCTCCGTGCATTACTGATGTGTTTTTAGAAAGTATTGTTATTCCTCTTTCTTTTTCTTGGTCATTTGAGTCCATTACTCTTTCTTGTACTTGTTCGTTTTCTCTGAATACATGGCTTTGTTTTAATAATGCATCTACTAGTGTTGTCTTTCCATGGTCAACGTGTGCTATTATTGCTATGTTTCTTATTTTTTGGTTGTTCATTTTTATTACCCCTTTAAAATTTATTTTTTACTTTTTTATTTTTTTGTTCTAACTTTAAAATTATACTACCAAATCAATAAATTGTCAATTAGTATTCATTAAAAATTATGTAAATTCTTTTTATTTTGTAAGCTCAATAATATTGCTCATAATCTCTTCAGTAACTTTATCTAAAACTTCCTTATCTTTACTACCCTTATATTCACTAAAATCTAAAGGCTTTCCATAAGTAATAGTAATCTTTCTGTTACCTTTTTCCCCGCCTTTTATTCCACATGGTACAACTGGTGCACCGCTTCTTACTGCAAAGAAAGCTGCTCCATCTTTAACTTTTTCTCCCTTAGCTAAACCATTTCTAGTTCCTTCTGGAAACAAAGCTAAACAATCTCCATTTTTTAAAGTTTTCAAAGATTCTTTAAGTGCTATAACCTCTTTCGAATCTCTTTTTACTAGAATAGAATCAAATACGTAGCCTAAATATGCTAAAAATTTATTTTTAGTTAATTCTTCTTTTGCTAAAAATCTAGTATACCTTCCTGTTGTAACTTCTATTAAAGGTGGATCTAAAAAGCTTCTATGGTTTCCACATATAATCACTTGTCCTTCCTTTGGTATATTTTCTTTTCCTATTACTTCAAATCTATATACTACTTTACAATAAATCCAAATTGCTCCTTTAACTATTCCTCTATTTATTATTTTAAAAATATCTTTCATTTTATTCTCCTCTCTGTGGAACATAAACATTTTTAACTACGACTTCAAATTCTTCCACATTCATCGCTGTTAATTTTTCAATTTCTTTTTTAGCCTTAATTTTAAATTGTTTTATTCCATCTATTAAATTAAAACCATACACAACTGTAACTTCCATATATAATTTAGCGCCTTCTCCAAAGTTGTCTACTCTTATTTTTTGAATTTTATATATTCCTGGAGTCTTTGAAGCTAAATATTCTAAAATTTGTCTAAATACTGTATCAGATATCGTAAAATTTCCCATATAACTAAATGTTGGTCTAATTATTGATTTTTCTGATATATATGGTTGTTGTCCTTTTCCTTTTGTTTTAAATATTTGCAATGGGTCTAGTAAATACCCTGAAAAGTCTTTTTTTATTTCAAATGTTGGGACTGGTATAACATGTTTTCCTTCTGTTACTCTAATTCTTCTTGCAGTTTCCATTTCTTCTTGTGTGGCAACATCTGATATATATGTTATTTCTGATATTTCTGGTAATCCTAAATTAGCTGCTATTTTTTCTACCATTCCATCAGATGTTCCTAATATTAAAATACTTTCTGGTTTATATTTTTTTAATGCTTTTATTATTTCTTCTTTTTCTTCATCTTTATAAAATAATGCATGTTTTACTGTTTCAATTTTTGTTGGTGCTTTTTTTGCTGATTCTCCTGCTATAACTTCATTGTCTTTTATTAATAAACCATCATCTATTATAAAATTTATATTTTTTTCACTTGCTACCATTTGTGCTCTATAACTTTTTCCTGTTCCAGATGGTCCAACAAATGCATATACTTTTATTTTTTTATTATCTTTTATTAACATATCTTTTAATAACATTTTTTACCTCTTTATCTATAATTATTTATACTTAGTGGTGGATATTCAAATACTTTTCCATTTTCAGTAAATTGTCCACTTGGAAAATGTGATTGATTAAATTCACTTTCTCCTTTTAAGAAATATTTATACTTTGCTGAATTACTTAATTTTCCGCCTCCGATAATAATTGGATCATCCCAAGTACAATCTATAGCATACCATTTTCCATCTAATTCTACATAGTTCCAAGCATGATTTTCTGTACTTCCTTCTGAATTTGTTCCTTCTCCTGCAACTATAACACATGGAATTTCAACACTGTCCATCAAATATTTAAAGGATTTTGCATACCCTTCACATACACTTTCTTTTTTTACTAAAGCTCCATATATATCATATATATTAGTTTGTGACACTGTTTGGTCGTATTCTATACTTTCAACTAAATAATCATGTACTAATTTTATATTATCATATGTGTTATCTTTTTTATTTTGAATAAAATATGCTCGTACATTTTCAATTTCATTTATTGCTGATTTTACTTTTTCCTCTGATGAAAATTCTTTTGTTAAATAATTCGTGTTATTTCCAGCATTTATAACAACTTTATATGTTTTTTTACTTCCTCTAGTTGTTGTTTCAATATTTAAATATAGATTTCCAAATTCTATATAAAAAACATCTGGATTATCATATGAATAAGCTTCTATTGCTGATTGGTAATATTCTCCTAATAATTCCTCACCATTACTTTTGGAAAGTAAATCTGAAAATTGAGTTCCTAAATTTATTTCATAGTTTCCACTTTTCATATTTTCTTTGTTTGAATTCATTGCATTATATATTTTTTTAGAATATTCATCTAATTGATTATAATAATATTTATCAATTTTTTGAGTATCATAATTTATCTTTTCATCACTTGACTCTAATGCATCTACAGTTGTTTCTATTATTTTATCTGGAACTTTTACACTTTGATTTTTCTCTCCTGTAACTGTTACATTTGTTACAAAATCTTGCACATCTTTTGCTACATCAGTGTTTGCAAATTCATCATATATTATTATTCCTAATAATACTAATATTGAAACTATTAGTATTGATATTATTGTCATTATAAATGAAGTGATTTTCGATTTCATTTACATCAACTCTCTTTCGTGCACAATATAGTTCTATTATATCATTTTTTATTTTTAAAAACTAGTATATTTTAGTTTTTTTTGACAATACTATAAATATTATGAAAATAAAAGATTTTATAAATGAAACATTTGGCTATAAGCCTAAAGACGTTTATCTTTTTACACTTCCAACTAATTCTGACTCAGCAGATTCTACTACAGTGCAAAATAGTAAAGAAACTACGCAAGAGATAAAAAGTGTATTTCCAAGTATAGATGTTAATTTAGATTATTTAAAAACTAAATATAATTTATTAATTAATAGCGATATTATTGTTCGTGAATTTAATTTGAATGCTAGAGGCAAACAATATAAAGCATTATTACTTTATATTGATGGCATGGTAGATTCTCAAATTCTAAATAATTTTGTTCTAGAACCTTTAATGTTAAGAAATAGAAATAATCTTTTTGATGGAGAACAAAATCGTATTATTTCTGAAGCTGTTACTAATAATATAACTATTAGAAAAATTAAAAAATTTAATTTATCGGATTATATAGAGAATTGTCTGATTCCACAAAATAGTATCAAACAACAATCTTCTTTTAGTGATATATTTGCAGGTGTAAATGCAGGAAATTGTGCTTTATTTGTTGATACTCTATCTGTAGCCTTTGATATTGATGTGAAAGGATTTAAACAAAGAAGTATTTCAAAGCCTGAAAATGAAATTGTTATAAAAGGCCCTCATGAGGCTTTTGTTGAAAATCTTCGTACTAATACTTCTCTTTTAAGAAGATTAATAAATAATGAAAATTTAGTTATTGAAAATACTAAAGTTGGTAAAATAACCCAAACAAATTGTGCTGTTTGCTATATGAAAACTTTAGCTAACGATGATTTAATTGCTGAAGTAAAATATAGAATTAATAATTTGGAAATTGATTCTCTTCTTTCTGCTGGTGAATTAGAACAACTTTTAACAGATACTAATAATCTTGGTCTTCCTAAAATTCTAGTATCTGAAAGACCTGACAATGCCGTAAATGCACTATTACAAGGTAGAGTTATTGTTATTGTAAATGGTTCCCCATATGCATTAATTATGCCAGCTGTTTTAATTGATTTTCTATCTTCTCCAGAAGATACAAACTTAAAAACTATATTTGCAAATTTTTTAAAAGTTATAAGAATTATTGCAGCTTTTTTTGCACTATTATTACCAGGATTATATATTGCAATTACTAATTTTCATAGAGAAATAATCCCAACTGAATTATTATATTCTATTTTATCCTCAAGACAAAATGTCCCATTTCCAATAATTTTTGAAATTTTAATTATGGAAATTTCATTTGAAATTATTAGAGAAGCTGGGCTTAGAGTTCCATCTCCAATTGGTCCTACTATTGGAATTGTTGGAGCCATTGTTCTTGGTCAAGCGGCTGTAAGTGCTGGAATTGTTAGTCCTATATTAATCATTATTGTTGCTATAACTGGTATAAGCTCTTTTGTCATTCCAGATTTTAGTTTTAGTTTTCACTTGAGATATTTTAGATTTGGTTTTATTGCTTTAGGATTTCTTGCTGGCTTTTTAGGAATTGGAATTGGAATATTTGTATATTTAGCTTCATTATGTGATCTAGTAACTTTCGGTGTTTCTTACACTGCTCCATATTCTCCTCTTAGTAATTCAAAAAACAACGGATTACTACTTCCACCTATTTGGAAAAGAGAATATCGCGCAACTTATTTAGCATCAAAACGTGAAAAAAGGCAAGAAAAAATATCTATGAAATGGAGATTTTAAATTCTTTAAGGAGGTTCATATATGTCAAAATTCAAAATTGGAACTGTTGAAGCTATAGCACTTATATTATCTGTTCTTGCCCCATTTACAGTTATTTCTCTTTCTAGAACTTTTATAAATGAAACAAAAACAAGTTCATTAATTAATATTTTCTATATAACAATTATAGCTTTATTTATAACATTATTAATTTGTAAATTATTTTCAAAATTTCCTGGTTTTGATATTATAGATATTTCCAATTATTTAGGTGGAACTATTTTTAAAAGCATTGTTGGTTTTATATTTATATTTTATTTTATAATTACTTCTGCAATGCTTTTAAGAAACTTTTGTGAAGGACTAAAAGTTATTTATTACCCTTTTACAAATATAATTTATATAATTCTTTTATTTATAATTGCTATTGCAATCACTAATAAATTGGGATTCAACTCTACTATAAAAACAACTGCATTAATTTTTCCATTTATTATGTTGAGTATTATCCTTTTATTTGTAGGAAATTTAAAAAACTTCTCATTTGAAAAATTATTTCCTATTTTGGGCGATGGTTTTAAAAGCACATTTATTTTGGGTTTATCTAACATTGGAGCTTTTTCTGGAATTTCTTATTTATACTTTTTACCACCACTTTTAAAAGATCCTAGTAAATTTAAAAAAATTTCAATTTTATCAATTATTTTATCTGGATTATTTATTTTTATTTGTGTTGCAGCTTTACTTTTTATGTTTTCTATTTACATTAGCACAGATGAAATAATGCCTTTATTTTCAGTAAGTAGATATATTGAATTTGGTAACTTTTTTCAAAGGTTTGAATCTTTATTTCTTTTAATTTGGACCATTGCTTTTTGTTGCTATTTAAGTATTTCTTTTAAATTTTCTACTTATATTTTTAAAAAAATTTTTAATTTAAAAGATTCATCACAATTAATTTATACTTTTGCCTTATTGATGTTTATACTTGCTCTTTTACCTAAAAATTATTCTATTTGTAGTTTTTTTGAAATTTACATTTATAGATATATAAGTATTGCAATAATAATTTTAGGAATTGTTTTATTACTATTATCTAATTTAAAGAAAAAGAAAAAAGTAGGTGATTAATTTGAAAGAAATTATTAAAAAAATTTTTATAATAATTCTAATTATTATGTTTTTTGTTGCATTTTCTAATTCTTACAAAGCTCTTAACATTGATAATTTAGCATTTGTTGTAGCTATTGGAATTGATTCAACAGATACAAACAAATTTAAGATAACCTTTCAGTTTGTTAACCCTCCTTCTACAAGTGAAGGTTCTATACAAGAAGCAAAAATTTTAGAAGATGCAGTAGAAGCTACTTCAATTCCAAATGCATTAAACATTATGAATAGTTATTTAGCAAGAAAACTTGATTTATCTCATTGTAGAAACATCATATTTTCTGAAGCTGTTGCAAAACAAGGTATCTCAAATCATATTTATACTCTTATGAACGATGTACAAGTTAGACCTACATCAAACATTATTGTAACCACTTGTACTGCTAATGTATATATCAAGAATTCTATTCCTAGTTTAGAAACATCTATAACTAGATATTACGACATTTTTACAAATTCCAGTAAATATACAGGTTATGTATCTAATGCAACAATTGGTGATTTTTATAATGCTCTAGTATGCAATAGTTGTGAACCATATGCAATTTTAGGTGGTGTAACTTCTTCCAAATTTACTGGCTCTCAATCCAATTTTTCAAATGATTCTGAAATAAAGTCTGGTTCTTCACCAATATCTGGAACAAGACCTGCAGAAAATATAGGTATGGCTGTTTTTAAAGATGATAAACTTATTAGTGAATTAAATTCTATGGAAACTGTATGTTTTCATATTTTACACAATAATATAAATTCATTTTTAGTATCAATTCCAAATCCAAATGATAAAAATTCTAACTTAGATATTCTTTTAATCCCCAAAAAAGATACTAAAATAAAAGTTGAAATTATAAACAATGCTCCTTATGTAAAAATTGACTCTTCATTTTCAGCAAAGATTTATTCTATGAATGAAAATTCAGACTATTTAGAGCCATCTACATTATCCGCAATTTCTAATTCTTGTAACAAATATTTAGAAAATGTAATATCTGACTACTTATACAAAACTGCTTTAGAATTTAAAAGCGATATAAATGGTATTGGAAAATATGCACTATCTTGTTTCAAAACTAATGAAGAATTTTGTAATTACAATTGGAGAGATAATTATATGAATTCAACATTCAAAGTTACTATAAATTCAACAATAGACTCTGGCCTATTACTAAATAAAACTTAGAGGTGTTTAATTATGAGTAATTTATTTTACCACATTTTATTTTTTATTTTTAGTATTTATGCTCTAATAAAATGCATATTTTACGGAATATATGAAATCAACACAGAAAACAACAAAATTCGGTGGAATTGCTACTATTGCTTTTTCCATTTTGGTAGTAATCTTTTCTAATATAGTAGTGCTAATAAAATAATATTCTAACTGTTGAAGGCTGATATATACTCGTTTTGAAAATATTAA
>ERZ791837.143-NODE-143-length-54015-cov-3.326742_pt1 | contig 54015 bp, 54 predicted proteins | sample MGYA00510292_ERZ791837 | MGnify/ENA primary metagenome ERZ791837 (study PRJEB30046, sample SAMN00715259) | human gut metagenome | study: EMG produced TPA metagenomics assembly of the A metagenome-wide association study of gut microbiota in type 2...
AGGCCGTAAGACGCCCCCGCCAGGCGGAAGAGCAGGAAGTTGGCTCCGGACGGGAGTACTGCGGCGCCCGGCAGGGCGGAAAGCCTGCGGAACAGGTCTTCCCGGCGTTCCCGGTTCAGAGCTCGTTCCCCGTCCGCCCAGGAAGGCGGCTGTTCCAGAACGGCCCGCGCCGCCGCCGCCGCAAAAGCATTCACGTTCCACGCGGGCAGGGACTGCCTCAGCCGTTCCGCCAGCGGAGCGGCGCAGACGGAAAAGCCGCACCGGACACCGGCGATGCCGTAAAATTTGGTCAGGGAACGCAGGACAACCAGGTTGGGCAGAAGGGCTGCGTCACGGAGAATCGATTCCGTTCCGTCCGCGTAGTCAATGAAGGATTCGTCAATAATCCAGATGACTCCGGGACGGTCCCGCACGGCCTGGCGCAGGGCCGGAACGTCCAGCAGGCCGCCGGACGGATTACAGGGATTCGCCAGGAAAACGGCGCTTCCGCCTGCGGCCTGTTCCGCCGTCAGGAGGGGGGGCGGAATGAAGGAATTCCGTTCCTCCGTCCGGATGGAAAGAACGTCCGTGCCGTGGCGCAGGCAGGCCAGCCTGTACTCGGAAAAAGCGGGTTCCGGAATGACGGCCCGTTTCAGTTCCAGCGCGCGCGGGAGGGCGTGAATCAGTTCGTTGGCTCCGTTACCGAAGGTGAAGCAACCGGAAGGCAGCCCGTAATGAACCGCCGCCAGCTCCCGCAGCTCCGCCATGTCCGGGGAGGGATAGGGAACGGCTGCATCCATGGCCTTCCACAGCGCGGAAGCAATGAACTCCGGCATTCCCTCCGGCCTCAGGTTGACGCTGAAATCCAGAATCTCCCGTTCGGGCCGTCCGGCGTCCGCCGCCAGGGATTTTAAATCCCCTCCGTGTGAAAAACTGTTCATGCCGTAGTAGTAGAGACCGGAATTCCGGACGTCCGCGCGTGCCGGGAAAAGGAAGGAAACGCCTTGAAGAAACGGTTTTTCCGGGAGTTGGGAACTCCGGTGAAAACGGAAATCCTTCCCCGCTGCGGGAAGGAGGGTGAAAGGCGCGTCATGGGCGCATCATGTCCTGTACGCGCCGGGGGTGACAAGACAAAAATGGAGAACTCCGGTTGGAAAAACGGGATGGCGCGCGGCGGCTGAAAAGAAGAATCGTCCCCAAAGCGGCAGAATGTTCAAAGAAAATTTTTTTTGGCTTGTCATACCGGCCCCTTTGGTATTTCATCCGTTTCATGAACCCTCATGGGAAGGGTTACAGACCTCAGGGACGCCCGTAGCCGGGCAGGAAATAGATTGGGGAATACCGGTGAAAATCCGGAGCGGTACCGCCACTGTAAGCGAGCCTGTCTCGCAAGCCAGAAGACCAGCCTGTGGGGTTGTCCAACTGTTCGGCGAGTTACCGAACGTAAGGCACCACAACCATGCTTTATACGAAGAAAGCCCTTCAGATGGGCGCTATTGCCGTTGGCCTTGCCGCATTCGCAGGCCAGTCCTCTCTTGCCGAGTCCGCTAAAAAAGAAGACTCCAAGACCTCCGCCAGTTCGGAAACCATGCAGGTCATGCCGGAATTGACCATGGCGTCCCACTTTACGGGCGTGCCGTACAACCGGTCCGGGGTATCCGTTTCCATCATCAATCCGGAAGAATTCCAGAAGGCGGGCATTGAAACCCTGACAGGAGCCCTTTCCCAGACTCCCGGCGTCTTCACGCTGGACGGCGGCGGCACCTGGCAGCGCGGTTCCGTGAGCAACACCGTCATCCGCGGGATGAACAAGGAAACCTACACCCTGACCATGGTTGACGGCATGCGCATCAGTGATGTCAACATGTCCGGCAACAAGCTGCTGGGGATCACCAATCTGTTTACGGTGGGCAATGTGGAAGTGGTGAAGGGCGCCCAGGGCGCTGTCTTCGGTTCCGGCGCCATTGGCGGCGTTGTCGCCATGGACACTCCGGAAGGGGAAGGCGATCCCGTGACCAGGATTTTTGCGGAAGCCGGTTCTTTCCATTCCTTCAACAGCTATGCGACTTCCTCCGGCAAGATCAAGAAGCTTTCCTACTTCGTGGGCGTGGGGTTTGAATCCACGGAAAACGATCCCACCATTTATCCGGCCATTTATGACAACCGGAAAGGCATGAACGACTTCCGCCAGTGGCAGGAAGCCGTGCGCCTGGGCTATGACGTCAATGACAAGGTGAAGGTGGGCTTTACCTACCGCCGCCTGGATTCCTACTTTGAATACCCCACGCCGTATGTGGATTACGACCAGTGGCCCGCCGTGACGGACCCCCACCTGTACAACACGGAAGACAAGAACCGCAGCAATCTGGTGACGGGGCGCGTGGATGCGGAAATTACCAAGCTGTGGTCCACCAGCTTCATGATCGGGCATTACAACATGGACTATTCCACGCATACGCCGGGCTTCGATTTCCAGCCCAACGTGATGCGCAACCGCCGCTTCCAGACGGAATGGCGCAATGCACTTACGTGGAACAAGGAATGGAAGACGGTCGCCGGCATGGCCTGGGACCGCTCCGACTACATGAGCGAAAACAATTACGTGGCCAAGGATGAATGGCAGAGCACGCTTGCCTTCTTTGCGGAGCAGATGTGGGCGCCCACGGACAACTTTGACGCCAGCGTGGCCCTGCGCCTGGAGCATGATTCCGTCTGGAACAATCACTTCACGTGGCGTTATTCCAATTCCTGGAAGGTGACGGGCAAGGATTCCCCCACCCGTATTTTCGGTTCCGTGGGTTCCGGCTTCCGCGCCCCCACCTACTTTGAACAGTACGCCGCCAATTACGGCTACGTGGGCAATCCGGACCTGGACGTGTCCAAATCCCTGGGCGGAGACCTGGGTGTGGAACAGCGCCTGGCGGACAACCATTACGCTTCCGTAACGGGGTTCTGGACCCGCATCAACGATGAAATCGGCACCAAGAGCGTAGGCACGTGGCCCAACTCCTACACGACTTACGACAACTTCTCCCACGCCACTTCCTATGGCGTGGAAGTAGCGTTCAAGGGGCAGTTCAAGGATGCGTGGAACAGCGGCTATTATGCCAACTACACCTTCACGATGCCCAAGCGCGACTCCATCGGCAAATATGAAACCATCCAGATGGCCAATACTGCCCGCCACACCATCAACGCGGAGGTTTATACCTCTCCGGTTGAAAAACTGACGGTCGGCTTCGGCGTAACATCCGCCATGGGCCGTACGGACTACAACTATGCCCGTCTGGACAACTTCTTTACGGCGCGTTTGTTCGCCAGGTACCAGGTGACGGACAATGTGGCGCTCCATGTGCGTGTGGAAAACCTGTTCGACCAGAATTTCATCATCACGAATGACTATAACTTCGGACCGCGCCAGGCCCGGGGGCTGGGAGTCTTCGGCGGCGTGACGGTCGAATTTTAATTGCTTTTCAGGACTAATTGTTGATTGCACCCCCATCTTCCGTCTTGCGGGCTGTTTCAGGCGAAGGGAACAGCTCCGGGCGGAAGATGGGCTTTTTGTTTTCCGGTGGTTCCGGAATCGGTTAACATGCGGCGGTAATCTGAGCTGTGTTTCGCTGGCTGTACATTCTGGGGGCGTTGGTCCTCGCCGTCTTTCTGGCGGGAGTTTTTTACTTCTCCCAGCGGGAAGCGGACGTTTGGCATGAGGCCTCCGGACGCACGGACGGCAGGGGCATGCCTGCCGTATTTGACGGCTTCGTGGAACGGTGGAACAGGTCCGTGGAGCGGGAACTGCTCCGGGAACTGGCGGGAGGGGAGCGGAAGAAAAAACTGCTGTCCGTCTCCCGTGGCGATGGGGATGGGCGGCGTCTGGCCGAGCAGGAGCGTTCCGTGGAACGCATCGGCAGAAGGCTGGAGCTGAAAGACCATATCCGCCAGCTTCCTCTGGAGGAAGTTCCTGCGGGATTGGAATGGCAGACCGGAATGGAGGAGCCGGAAGTGGGTGACCACCGCGCCGTGAAAGGAGGGCTGGTCCGGCTGTGGATCAATACGCCGTTTCCCGGAACCCTGCGGGCGTTCGGACCGGGAAGCGAAAACTTTTTCAACTACTCCGCCATTGACAACGTGTGGCTTCCCCTGGTGGGCCTGCATCCGGAAACTTTCCGGCCCATTCCGGGGCTGGCGGACCGCTGGGCCGTCTCCGAGGACGGAAAAACCGTTTTTTACCATCTGGACCCGGAAGCGACATACTCGGACGGCCGCCCCGTGAAGGCGCAGGATTTCCTGCTGAATATCTGCCTCCGCACGTCCGGCTTTGCCCGGGACCCCTTCTGGACCACCCTGTTCCGCTCCACGTATGACCAGATTACGGTATACGGGGATTCCGTCATTGCCCTGACGCTTCCGTCTCCCGGGCCGCTGCTGCCTTACATGGCCTGTGTGGATTTCCATCCGGCCCATCCCGGTTTTTACCATGATTTCAACTCCCTGTTTCTGGAACGCTACCAGTGGAAGGCGCCCCCGAATACGGGGGGCTACGTGGTGGTTCCCGGTAAAATCCGGATAGGCGAGCGCATCACCCTGGCCCGCGTGAAGGACTGGTGGGCGAAGGACAGGAAATACTACCGCTATTCCTGCAATGCGGACCAGGTGGAGCATGTATTTGTAAACCTGGAAAACAAGGCGGTTGAAATGTTCCGCCGCGGAGAGCTGGACATGATGAACGTCCGCAAGCCGGAAGTGTGGGAAAACAGGCTGGAACTGCCGGAAGTGCACCGGGGCTACATAGACAAGTACAGCCTGGAAGCCGGTTATGCCTGCCCTCCGTACGGCCTGTACCTGAACTGTGCGGACAAGCTTCTGAAAAATCCCGGCGTCCGCAGGGGGCTGGCGCATTCCGTGAACATGGGCATGGTGATTGATACCCTGTTCCGCGGGAATATGAGAAGGCTGGGTTCCTACATGGAGGGGTACGGCGATCTGACGCTTCCGCTGAAAGCGCCGGAATACAGCAAGAAGAAAGCCATGGAATATTTTGCCCGCGCTGGCTACCGGGAAATGGGGGAAGACGGCGTGCTGAAGAATGAACGGGGGGAACGGCTGGTGGTGGAACTGACCTTCGCGGACTCCTCCACCCTGATGACCAACGTCTGTTCCATTCTCCGGCAGGAGGCCCTGAAATGCGGGGTGGACCTGCGCCTGGATGCCCTGACCTATAATGTCTGTTCCCGGAAGGTATTTGAAAAACGGTACCAGGCCGCCTTGTGGGCGTGGCCGCTCCAGACGCCGTTCCCCCGGCTGTATGAAACCTTTGCTTCCGAGCTGGCGTACGATGCCCGCGGCAACCCCGTGGGCAACACGAGCAATATCTTTGCCGTGGCGGACACGGAACTGGATGCGGCCCTGGACGCGGAGCGGAGTGCCCCGGATGGCGCCGCCCTGAAAAAAGCCCTTCACCGCGCCCAAAAGCGCATTCATGAACTCTGCGTCTGGATTCCCGGCTGGCGGGAACCCTACACGTACGTCGCCTGCTGGCGCTGGATACGCTGGCCGGAATCCCCCACGCGGTTCTGTTCCCCCCGGATTTACAACCCCCTGGAATCCCACCTGTACTGGGTGGATGAAAAAATGAAGAAGGAAACGCAGGAGGCCCGGCGCCGGGGCGTTCCGTTTGAGGAAAGGCACCAGGTGATACGCCTTGAAAGACCGGATGACGCCGCCCCGTAAATAAGACCAGTTCTCCGGCTTCTTTTTAAATTGAAGGGAGGCGGTTTTTCATCATAATTCCCCTTATTATTCCCTAGAACCGTTTATTGACTCCATTATCATGAAAATATCACTTTTTTCCGCCCTGTTTCTGGCAGGCCACCTTTGCATGGCCGCTCCCATGCCCCTGCCGGAATCCAATGACGGCGCCAAGCATGTCTTCGCCACCAACCAGGAAAACTTCCTGATGGACGGAAAGCCTGTCAAAATCATCTCCGGGGAAATGCACTACCCGCGCGTGCCGCGTGAGCACTGGCAGGACAGGTTCCAGCGCATGAAGGCCATGGGCATGAACACCGTCTGCACCTATCTGTTCTGGAACGTGCATGAACCGGAACCCGGCAAGTGGGACTTTTCCGGCAACCTGGACTTTGTGGAATTCATCAAGGAAGCGCAGAAGGCCGGCCTGTGGGTCATCGTGCGTCCGGGCCCTTACGTTTGCGCGGAATGGGAATTCGGCGGGTTCCCCGGCTGGCTGCTGAAGGATGAAGACCTGAAGGTCCGTTCCCAGGACCCCCGTTTCCTGGAACCGGCCATGGCTTATCTCAAGAAAGTCTGCTCCATGCTGGAACCGCTCCAGATCACCAAGGGTGGCCCCATCATCATGGCCCAGGTGGAAAACGAATACGGCTCCTACGGCTCCGACAAGGACTACGTGAAAAAACACCTGGAAGTCATCCAAAAGGAGCTTCCGGGCGTGGTGCCCTTTACCTCGGACGGCCCGAACGACTGGATGATTAACAACGGCACGCTGCCCGGCATCGTTCCCGCCATGAACTTCGGCGGCGGAGCCAAGGGCGCCTTTGCCAACCTGGAAAAGCACAAGGGCAAGACTCCCCGCATCAACGGCGAATTCTGGGTAGGCTGGTTTGACCACTGGGGCAAGCCCAAAAACGGCGGCAGTACGGAAGGCTTCAACCGCGACTTGAAGTGGATGCTGGAAAACAACGTCTCCCCCAACCTCTTCATGGCGCACGGGGGCACCTCCTTCGGCTTCATGAACGGGGCGAACTGGGAAGGGGCCTACACGCCGGACGTGACCAATTACGACTACGGCGCGCCCATCTCTGAAAACGGAACCCTGACGGACCGCTACCGTACCTTCCGCCAGACCATTCAGGACTATTACGGTGATACGTACAAGCTCCCCGAACCGCCCGCGCAGCCGGAAATGATGGAGCTGCCGCCCATCACGTTTACGGAGAAAGCCGGCATGTTCAACCGGCTCCCGCAGCCTGTCATCCGCAAGGAGCCCGTGCACATGGAAGCCCTGGGGCAGAGCCTGGGCTTCATCCTGTACCGGACGAAGGTGAACGGCCCGGTGAAGGGAGAGCTGAAAATGAACAACATGCAGGACCGCGCCATCGTTTACGTGGACGGCAAAAGGCAGGGAGCGGCGGACCGCCGCTACAAGCAGGACGCCTGTGACGTGGTCATTCCCGCGGGCCTTCATACGGTGGATATCTTTGTGGAAAACATGGGCCGCATCAACTTCGGCGGCCAAATCCAGGGGGAACGCAAGGGAATCCGCGGCCCCATCACGCTGGACGGGAAGAAGCTGGAAAACTTCCTCATCTACAACCTCCCGTGCAAGGGCGTGGAGCTCCTGTCCTTCTCCGGCAAGAAGCCGGGCGGTGACCAGCCCGTGTTCCACCGTGGATATTTCAACGTCTCCAACCCCAGGGATACCTACCTGGACATGCGGGACGGCTGGAAAAAGGGCGTCGTGTGGGTGAACGGCCACAATCTGGGCCGCTTCTGGTTCATCGGCTCCCAGCAGGCGCTTTACTGCCCCGGCGAATACCTGAAACCGGGGAAAAATGAAATCGTGGTGCTGGACGTGGACGGCGGCTCCGGCACGGTGAAAGGCGTGAAGGAAGCCATTTACGAAGTCAACAGGGACCCCGCCATGGCGGACGTCTTCCGTGTGGGCAAGCCCGTGGCTCCCGCCGCCAGCCAGCTCGTGCACAAGGGAACCTTCGCCAAGGGCGCGGACCAGCAGGAAATCAAATTCCGCGCTCCCGTCCAGGCCCGCTACATCGCCCTCGTCAGCAAGAACGCCCATGACAACGGTCCGCACGCCGCCATTGCGGAGCTGAACTTCCTGGATGCCTCCGGCAACCTGCTTCCCCGCGAACAGTGGTCCGTGGTCTATGCGGACTCCCATGAAACGGCGGGGGAAGCCGCCCAGGCGGGCCTGGTGATGGACAACCAGCCCACCACCTACTGGCACACCAAGTGGCAGGGAGACAACCCCACGCACCCGCACATGATCGTGCTGGACCTGGGCAAGGTGCAGAAGCTCTCCGGCTTCCGCTACCTGCCGCGCCAGAACCGGGAAAACGGCCGCATTAAGGACTATGAAGTCTACGCGTCCCCCAAGCCGTTCAAGCCTGCCAAATAAGGATTCCCGGAAATCCTGATCTTTCCGGGGCCGCTCCATTCTTTGGGATGGAGCGGCCTTTTTCCTTTTGGAGCATTTTTGGAAGCAACGGAATCTTCACGCGAACGCGGCATGCGCTGGTTTTAAGAACACGTGTTTGCTGATGCCTTGGTTACCGCATGGCAACGCCCCCCGGCATGAAAAAGGCGGCTCCGTGGTGTACGGAGCCGCCGGGAGGCAGTAATGAACTCAATGATTAATTGTTAGAAGTTCCAGGAGAAGCCCAGCTTGATGGTGTGGTAGCCGGGATCACTGTAGCCCTGAATCTGGTAATATTCGTAGCCGATCAGGAAGTCAGCGCTCTTGGAGATGCTGAATTTGAACCCGGCCTGGGCCGCCCAGGAAAACTTGGTGGTGGAGATGGTGTGGGAACGGCTTCCGTCTTCCAGACCGTGGATGGTGGTTTTAATGTCTCCGTACGTGGCGCCCGCCTTGCCGCCCAGATAGAACATCGTGTAATCGCCGATGGGGAGGTTCAGCGTATAACCGGCCATCATCGGAACGTAGGTGGAGCGGACGCTGGCGGTATAGGGGCCGCTGATGCCCAGGTCATGCACGCTGGGATGGTGGGAGCCTGCCAGAATGCCGCCGTTCAGGGAAATCTGATGAACAATGCTGCCGGTTTCAATGTAATTGAAAATGCTCAGATTGCCGCCGGCCACGTTGGGCATGGCATCCTTGGTGGCGATGCCGTAAGCTCCTTCCAGGGACATGCCGAATTGGCCGTCGTATTTGTCGGCGTGGTAGGCATTGGCGGCGGATACGGAGGCCACGAGGGCCAAACCTAACAGTATAGTCTTGTTCATATGGGGATAAATGGTGAATTTAACTGTGATCCATTCTTGGCAGTTTTCCCTTTTGAAGTCAAACATGAAATGTCAAATTTGCATGAAATCCCCGGGCACCGGGAGATGAAGTTGCCAGAACGGACCCGGTGGGGTACATTCTGTGCCATGGAACAACAAGCGTGTGATTTGCTGGTGACCGCTTCCCGCATGCTGGCGGGCGCGGGGCAGGCCGGCGCCGCCGGAAATGCGGCCGTCGCCGTCCGGGACGGGAAAATTCTGGAAACGGGGAGCGCCGCAGAGCTGGAAGCCCGGTGGAAGCCCGCCGCCCGCAGGGACCTGGGAAATGTCCTGCTGATGCCGGGGCTGGTCAATGCCCATACGCACGTTCCGATGACCTTCTTGCGCGGCTTTGCGGATGACCTGCCTCTGATGGAATGGCTGACCGGGCATATTTTCCCTGTGGAAGCCCGCCTGACGGACAGAATCGTCTCCCTGGGGGCGCGGCTGGGCATGTATGAAATGATGCGGACGGGCACGACGGCTTTTGTGGACTCCTATTTGCTGGAAATCAACGTGCTCCGGGAGGCGGAGCGCATGGGAATGCGCTGTGTGGGAGGGGAGGCTCTTTTTGCGTTTCCTTCCCCGGCGTATGGCGGATGGGATGCGGCGGAAGCCCTGTACCGGGAGCAGGCGGCGCGCTTTGCGGGCCGCGGCAGGGTGCAGGTGGCCCTGATGCCGCACAGCGTGTACACCACCAGTGACGACGTGCTCCGGCGTTCCATGAAGCTGGCGGAGGAACTGGACCTGATGCTGCATATCCATCTGTCGGAATCCGCCGGAGAAGTGGAACAGTGCCGCTCCCTGCACGGGGACAGGCGCCCGGTGGGTTATGCCCGGGACATGGGGCTGCTGAATGAACGCACCGTGCTGGCCCACATGGTGGACGTGACGGATGATGAACTGGAACTGGTAGCCTCTTCCGGAGCGGCAATCGCCCACAATCCGGTCAGCAATTTGAAACTGGCTTCCGGCTTCGCCCGCGTGCGGGACATGGTGCGGGCCGGCATTTCCGTCTCCCTGGGAACGGACGGAGCGTGCAGCAACAACAGCCTGGACATGTTTGAAACGATGAAGCTGGCCGCCATTCTTGCCAAGGGATGCAGCGGGGACGCCACCGCGGTGCCCGCCACGCAGGCGCTGGACATGGCCACGGCGGAGGGCGCCCGCATCTTCCGGACGCCGGGGCTGGGAACGCTGGCTCCGGGAGTTCCCGCGGACATGATTGCCCTGGACCTGGATGAACCGAACCTCTGCCCGATTTTCAACGAAGCGTCCCATGCCGTTTATGCCGCTTCCGGCAAGGACTGCGTGTTCACCATGGTGGAAGGGAACATCCTGTACGACCACGGAACCTACACGGACGGCCTGTATGCGGACACCGCCGCGGAAATGCGGGACCTGGTGGAGTGGGTGAAGGGGAAGGAATAAAGACGGAAGACTAAATACAAAAGAGAAAATAGTCTTTAACAGGCATTTCCCCTCTATTTAATCTTTTGTCATTGGGGCGCCGTTCAGGCGGCGCATGCTCATATTCCTTCTTTACCCGCAAGGGGGGATGCCTTTATAGTATTTTCATGCAATATGATCTCATCGTCATTGGTGGAGGCCCTGCCGGCTATGTGGGCGCCATCCGCGCCGCCCAGCTGGGAAAATCCGTGGTGTGCGTGGAACACGACCGGGTAGGGGGCACCTGTTTGAACTGGGGTTGCATCCCCACCAAGGCGCTTCTGAAAAATGCGGAGGCCTACCTGACCGTGACGGCCCGGGCCAAGGAATTCGGCATGACGGTGGAAGGCGTCAGCGTGGACTGGAGCGAGGTGATCGGCCGTTCCCGCAAGGTCAGCGACCGCCTGGCCGGCGGCGTGGGTTTCCTGTTTAAGAAAAACAAGGTGGACTCCGTTACGGGAGAAGCCTCCATCATTGCCCCCGGCAAGGTGGAAGTGAAGGCCGCCGACGGAACGACGAGCGTTCTGGAAGGGAAAAACATCCTGATCAGCACCGGCTGCGTCACCCGCACGGTGCCCAGCCTGCCCCTCAACGGCACCACCATCATCGGTTCCAAGGAAGCCATGGTGCTGGAAAAGCGGCCTGAAAGCATGGTCATCATCGGTTCCGGCGCCATTGGCACGGAATTCGCCTACATTTACAACTCCTTCGGCACCAAGGTAACGCTCATTGAAGCGCTTCCGCGCATGCTTCCCAATGAAGACGACGACTCCTGCCAGACGCTGGAACGCGCGTTCAAGAAGCAGGGCATCAAGGTCATGACGGGAGCCTCCGTGGAATCCGTCACGGAAACCTGCGACGGCAAGGTCAAGGCCAACGTGAAAAACAGCAAGGGACAGGAAGAGGAAATCACGGCGGACGTCTGCCTGGTGGCCATCGGCGTGAAGCCGGTCGTTCCCGCCGCTCCCGGCCTGGAGCTGACGGAAAAGGGATTCATCAAGGTGAATGACCGTTACGCCACATCCATTCCCGGCGTTTACGCGGCGGGCGACGTGATCGGCGGCGTGCTGCTGGCGCATACGGCCACCTTTGAAGCTGTGCAGGCCGTGGAAGGCATGTTTAATCCGGACTACCAGCCCAGGCAGGTCGGCTTCTTCCCCAGCTGCACGTACTGCTACCCGCAGGTGGCTTCCGTGGGTAAAACGGAACGCGCCCTCAAGGAAGCGGGCGTGGAGTACAAGGTGGGCAAATTCCCCTTCCAGGCCATTGGCAAGGCTGTGGCCGCCGGAGAAACGGACGGCTTCGTGAAAACCCTGTACGGCGCCAGGAACGGGGAACTGCTGGGCGCCCACATCGTAGGGCCGGAAGCCACGGAACTCATTGCCACGCTGGGCGTCGGCATTCAGGCGGAACTGACGGACGAGGACATCCACGCCACCATCTTCGCCCATCCCACGCTGTCGGAAGCCATCCATGAATCCATGCTGGCTTCCGAGGGGATCGCCATCCACATGTAACGGTTTTCATGGGAAGAGCCCCGCAACGGGGCTCTTTTTCTCCATTAAAAAAGATGAACGGTAACCTGCGCTGGAAACAAAGGCTTCAAAACCTGAATAAGGCTTTTTCCCGGTTGCGCCATGCTTGCGCGTTGCCGGAATACAATGAATTGGAAATGGCCGGACTGGTGCAGACTTATGAATTTACGTTTGAGCTGTGCTGGAAAACGTTGAAAGATAAACTGGTCTATGACGGCTACAGCGTTAACAGCCCCCGCGAAGCCATCAGGCAGGCGTTTGGCGCAGGCTTGATAGGTCATATTGATTGTTGGCTCCAGGCACTGGAAAGCCGCAATTTGTTTGTACATACTTACGATGATTCCATCGCGGAAGAGGCGGTTTCCCTGATTAAGGGAAAATTCTTTCCCATGCTGGCCCAATGTGTGGAAAATCTGAACATGATGGCGGAGAAAGAGGACTGAACGATGGACTGACGGCCAAGGTGCGCTCAGGCATCCGGGAAATCCTTTCACAGACTCCGCAGATTAGGAAAGCCGTTTTATTCGGTTCCCGCGCCTTGGGCACGTGGAAGCCTGCGTCCGATATCGATCTTGCCCTGGAGGGCGAGGACCTGGATTTATCCGACCTTTTGACTCTCCAAGCGCGTCTCACGGAGTTGAACCTGCCTGTGGAGGTGGACTTGATTATTCGTAACAGAATCACCAATCCTGATTTGGAGCGTCATATCCATGCTTATGGCAAGGAGTGGTTTTCCCGTTCCATGGAATGAAGGGATTTTGATCCCGGAGAACCCCTGTAAAACAGGAAAGGCATTCAGCCTTTCCTCTTTAGTATTCAGTCTTTTTCTCTCCGGTCCTCACAGCTCAAATACCGGATTCTCCACGGCGTTTTTCACGGCAATGAGGAATTGCACGGCCTGCTTGCCGTCCACCAGGCGGTGGTCATAGGAAAGGGCCAGGTACATCATGGGCCGGGCGACGATTTGGCCGTCCCGGACCACGGGGCGTTCCTGGATGGCGTGCATGCCCAGAATGCCGCTCTGGGGCGGGTTCAGAATGGGGGTGGAGAGCAGGGAACCGTAGGTTCCCCCGTTGGAGATGGTGAAGCAGCCCCCTTGAAGGTCCTGCATGGACAGGCTTCCGCCACGCACTTTTTCCGCCAGGGCGGCGAGTTCCAGTTCCAGCTCCGGGAGCGTTTTCCGGTCGCAGTCCCGCAGCACGGGGACCACGAGGCCCTTGTCCGTGCCGATGGCTACGGAAATATCGTAATACAGGTTTTCCACAATGTCCGTGCCGTCAATCTTGGCGTTGACCTGGGGCACCTCCTTCAGGGCCATCACCACGGCCTTGATGAAGAAGCTCATGAAGCCGAGCTTGGTCCCATACTGTTCCCGGTAGTTCGCATTGAATTGTTTGCGGAGCTCCATCACGGCGGACATGTCGCACTCGTTGAAGGTGGTGAGGATGGCCGCCTGGTGCTGGGCCTCCACCAGCCGGGCCGCGATGGTGCGGCGCAGGGGGCTCATGGGCTTCCTGATGAAGCGCGGAGCGGCCTCCTTTTCAGACTTCCCGTTCTCTCCGGCGAGAGCCTGTTCCGGGGCGGACGTCTCCTTTTCCGTCTTTTGTTCCGGGGATTCAGTGGTGGGGGCGGGAGCCGCGGGGGCGGTTTCCGCCCGTGTTTCCGGCGCGGCGGTTTTTTCCGGTTCCGGCGTCACGAGGGCTTCTTCCTTTTCCGGCGCGGCGGCGGTTCCGGCAGCGGAGGAGATATGGCCCAGGACAGCCCCGATAGGAGCTTCCGCTCCTTCCGGAACCATGATTTCCAGCACGCCGTTTTCGTCCGCCTCCAGGTCTGTGGAAACCTTGTCCGTTTCCAGAGTTACCAGGGTGTCGCCTTTGGCTACCGGGTCACCGGCATTCTTGTGCCACGCGGCCACGGTGGCGGTGGTGATGGATTCTCCGAAGTTGGGGATCAGGATGTCGCTCATGGAATAAGGATGGTTCAGGATTGCGCCCGCGGCCCGAAGGCGGTGGCGATGAGACGTTTTTGCGCGGCGGCGTGCAGGGCCTTGGCGCCCTCCGCAGGGCAGGCCATGGGCGGCCGCCCCGCATAGCGGAAGGAGGTGGCGAAGAGGCGTCCCAGCCTGTTCCGCAGGTGGCCCCAGGCGCCCATGTTTGAAGGTTCCTCCTGGCACCAGACGAAGTCGCGCACCTTCTGGTAGGGAGCCAGCAGGTAGGTGAGCTGTTCCTGGGCCAGCGGGTAGATTTGTTCCAGCCGGATGATAATGGTATCTGAGATATTCCGCTCCTTCCGGTAGGCGGCCAGGTCATAGTAAACTTTCCCGGTGCAGAAGACGGCGCGCGTCACCTGGTCCGGCGCGGGAGCGTCCGGGTCCGGAAGCACTTCATGAAAGCGGGAGGGAGCCAGGAATTCCCGGTGGGGGGAAACGGCCTCCGCACGGGAGAGCAGACTTTTGGGCGTGAAGACGATCAGCGGCTTGTGCACGTTCTGGTGCACCTGGCGGCGCAGGGCGTGGAAGTACTGCGCCGGGGTGGTGGGGTTGATGACCTGCATGTTGTCGTCCGCGCAGAGCTGGAGATAGCGTTCCATCCGGGCGCTGGAATGTTCAGAGCCCGCCCCTTCATAGCCGTGGGGAAGCAGTAGCACGATGCGGTTCTTCTGGTGCCATTTGGCCTCCGCGGCTGCAATGAACTGGTCCACGATGACCTGCGCCCCGTTGGCGAAGTCCCCGAACTGGGCCTCCCACATGACCAGCGCGTCCGGGCTGTCCAGCGCGTAGCCGTATTCAAAGCCCAGCACGGAGGCTTCCGAGAGGGAGGAATTGTAAATGCGGAACGTAGTAGTACCGTGGTTCAGCTTTTCCAGGGGGGTATACAGGGAGCCGTCGTTGAAATCATGCAGGACGGCGTGCCTGTGGGAGAAGGTGCCGCGCTGGCAGTCCTGGCCGGACAGGCGGATGTGGTGGTCTTCCATAAGCAGGCTGCCCCACGCCAGGGCTTCCGCCATGCCCCAGTCCAGCAGTCCGCCGTCACGGAAGGCTTCCCGGCGGCGTGAGAGGAAGCGTTTTTCCAGCGTGGGATGCGGGGTGAAGCCGTCCGGCAGTTCCGTCAGGATGTTTCCGACGCTTTGGAACAGTTCAGGGCTGATCCCCGTGCGCACGCTGGTGCGCGGGATGGGTGTTTCATCCGCGTCCTGCGAGGTGGCGGGGAGGATGTAATCAGCCGGGTTTTCCTTCATCTGCTGCAGGGCCTGTTCCATCCCGTCCCAGATGTGTTCCCGGATGTCATGCTCCTGCTGTTCCGTCAGTTCCCCGCGCTCCCTGAGCTCTCTCCCGTACAGGGCGGCTGCGGTGGGGCGAGCCTCAATCCGTTTGGTCTGCATGGGCGCGGTGAAGGCGGCCTGGTCCGTTTCATTGTGCCCCAGGCGGCGGTAGCAGTACATGTCCAGAATGATGTCCCGCCCGAACTGCTGGCGGAACTGGAGGGCGAATTCCGCCGCCCAGACCAGGTCCTCCGGGCTTTCTCCGTTGATATGGAGGATGGGGGACTGGAGCATCTGCGCCACGTCCGTGGCGTAGCGGGAGGAGCGGGCCTCGTCCGGGCTGGTGGTGAAGCCGATCTGGTTATTGATGATGAGGTGCACGGTGCCCCCCGTCCGGTAGCCTTTCAGCAGGGAGAGGTTCAGCACTTCCGCCACGAGCCCCTGTCCGGCAAAGGCGGCGTCTCCATGCAGGACCAGCGGCAGCACATGCTTGCGCTCCGCGTCTTCCAGATTGTGTTGCATGGCCCTGGCCCGGCCTTCCACCACGGGATAGACGGCTTCCAGGTGGCTGGGATTGGAGGAGAGGCGCACATGGAGTTCCTGCCCGTCCACATGGCGCGTGGTGGCATAGCCCAGGTGGTACTTCACATCGCTCCTGCCGATGGGGGATTCCGGCAGGTAGTCCGGCGTGAATTCATGGAAGATGGTTTTCAGCGGCTTGTGAAGGATATTGGCAAGCACGTTCAGCCTTCCGCGGTGGGCCATGCCCATTTCAATGTGGGAGACGTCGGCGGCGGGGCACCGCTTGACGAGCGCGTCCAGCAGGACGATGGCGCCTTCCCCTCCTTCCAGGGAGAAGCGTTTTTCCCCGATGAAGCGCTTGCCCAGGAATTCCTCAAACAATTCCGCCTTGCAGAGATGGAAGAAGGCGTCCCGCCGGACCTCCGGGCCGTAGTCCACGCCGTTCGCCCGGAGCTTGATTTTTTCTTCAATCCAGGAGCGGATTTCCAGATTGTCTATGTGGTGGTATTCAAACCCGATGGCTCCGCAGTAGGTTTTTTGCAGGTGGCTGATGATTTCACGCAGGGTGAACGTCCGGCCGTCCATGAACGTGCCGATGTTGGCGGGCTGGTCCATGTCCTCCTCCCGGAAACCCATTTCCTCCAGGTTGACGGGGGTGCACGCCTTGTCCGGGGAGGCCAGGGGATTGAAGTGGGAGCACTGGTGTCCCATGACCCGGTACGCCCGGATAAGCTGGTTGACGCGCCCGCGGCATTCCGCGCTTTCCGGAGGCACGGTGTAGGGGGAGTCGTCCGTGCCGTTTCCGGTGTTTCCGCGTTCCTGCGGAGCGCCGCCGCTGCCCAGTTCATACCCCTCAAACCAGGCTGCCCAGAGGGGATCTACGGACAGGGGATCATTCTTCCATGATTCATGGAGCGCCGTGATTTCTTCAGGCGCGAGTCTGGAAAAGATGGAGGCGTTCATGCTGCGGGATGGGTTGATATGGGGCTATTCTCTCTTCACTGGTCACTATTCTCTGCCCGCGGGGCATTAATAGCTGTGTTCGTTAAGCTGGACCTTCCCGCGGAAGACCCAGTAAATGGCGGCGGAATAGGCCAGCACGAGCGGCACGCCCAGGATGGCGATGTACGTCATCACCACCAGGCTTTCCCGCGTGGAGGAGCCGTTGACGAGCGTCAGGGAGTTTTCCGGATTGGGCATGGAATAGAGCAGGTTGGGGAACATGGCCGCCCCGAAGAGGGCCATCATGCAGCCCATTGTGGAGCAGGAGGCGATAAAGGCCCAGCCCGGACGGTTCCTGTGGATGAAGATCCAGATGGCCGTGATGGAAATGACCGCCAGGGCCGCGATGCCGTAAATCCAGGGGGAGCGTTCCAGGGCCGCCGCTACATGAGGCACGTACAGCAGGGTGGCCGCCCCGTGAAGGATAATCAGGATGGTGAAGATGATGATCCAGGGCTTGAGCAGTTTTTTGATCTGGTCCTGAAGATTCCCCTGCGTTTTCATCAGCAGGAAAATACCGCCGTGCATGGCGAACAGGGCTACCGTCGTCAGTCCCAGCAGAACGGAATAGGGGTTCAGCAGGCTGAGGAAGGTTCCGGTGAAGTTGCCCTGGTCGTCCAGCGGGATGCCCTTGGTCACGTTCCCCATGGCTACGCCGATGAGGAGGGCGGCCAGGAGGCTGCTGATGGAGAAGGTGGTGTCCCACCCTCTGCGCCACCATTTCATGGGCTGCTTGCTCCGGAATTCAATGGAGACGGCCCGGAAGATCAGGGTGAGCAGCAGGAGCATGAAGGCCAGGTAGAACCCGGAGAAAACGGAGGCGTACACGTACGGGAAGGCGGCAAAGAGGGCGCCGCCGCCCGTGATGAGCCAGACTTCATTGCCGTCCCACACGGGGCCGACGGCGTTCAGCGTGAGCCTTCTGTTTTCATCTCCCTTGATGAAAAGCTGGAGCGTTCCTGTTCCCAGGTCAAAGCCGTCCAGGATGGCGTATCCGGAAAAGAGCACGCCGACGAGGATGAACCAGATGATTTGCAGGTCTGTGAGAGTGAGATTATCCAACATGGTTTTAACGGGGTGGGGGATTAGTCTTTGATGAAGGGAACCTGGAGCTTGCCTTCCCCGGTTCCGTCGTCTTCTTCCGCTTCCTGGTCCGGACCCTTGCGGATTTTATGGGTGATCTGATAGAGGAAGAGGGCCAGAAGCAGGGTGTAAATCACGCCGAACATGCCGAGGGAGGAGAGGGCTTCCGCCGGAGTAAGGGTGGGGGAGACGGCATGTTCCGTCCTCAGGATGCCGTACACAATCCACGGCTGGCGGCCCATTTCAGCCACAGCCCAGCCCACCTGGTTGGCGATTTGGGGACCCAGCACGGAAAAGACGAAGCACCAGAGAAGCCAGCGTTTCTGAAAAAGCCAGCCCTGTTTCCAACCCCATATTCCCACCAGGAACAGCGCGGCCAGCGCGCAGCCGATCAGGATCATGATGTGGAAGGAATAGAAGACGGGCAGGATGGGGGGGCGTTCATCCTGCGGAATGTCATTCATGCCCGTAATGGGCGTATCCAGGTCGTGATGGGTCAGAAAGGTCAGCAGGTAAGGGATGGAGATGCCCGTGACTTCATGGGTGGACGGGTTCATCCAGCCGACGAGGTGGAGGGACAGGGGAGCGCCCGTTTCCATCACGCCTTCCATGGCGGCGAATTTGGCGGGCTGGTGGATGGCGACTTCCCTGCCGCTGGAGTCTCCCGTGATGCCCATGCCCACTACGCCGATGAGGCCGATGACCAAGGCAACCTTGAAGCTTTTTTCAGCCCCTCCGGTAAAGCGTTTTTTCAGGATGTACCAGGCGGAGACGCTGAGGACGAGCGTGGCCCCCGCCAGCCAGCAGCCGGCCAGGGCGTGCGTCAGGCGGTCCATGGTGGAGGGGTTGAAGACCACGTCATAGAAGCTGGTGATATGGGCCTGGATTTTTCCGTTCACCTCCACCAGCTTGTACCCGGCGGGCGTCTGCATCCAGGAGTTCGCCACAATGATCCAGATGGCGCTGAAATGGGCGCCCAGGGCGACCATGCAGGAGGAGAAGAAGTGCATTTTAGGTCCCACTTTGTCCCAGCCGAAGAGGAGGATGGCCAGGAAGCCGGATTCCAGGAAGAAGGCGAAAATGCCTTCCGCCGCCAGAGGGCTGCCGAAGATGTCGCCCACGCAGCGGGAATAGTCCGCCCAGTTAGTGCCGAACTGGAATTCCATCACGATGCCGGAGGCGACGCCCAGGGCGAAGATGATGCCGAATATCTTGGTCCAGAACTTGGCCTGCTTGTGGTAGAGCTCATTCTTTGTTTTCAGCCAGAGGCCTTCCAGCGCTACCAGAACCACCCCCAGGCCGATGGTCATCGGCGGGAAGATATAGTGGAACATGATGGTGAGAGCAAATTGAATACGGGATAATAAGACCGGATCGTCCATGATTGATTGGGGATGAGTGGTTTTTAATGGAACAAGATGCCGGCAGCCAAATTCCGGTACCTTCATGATTTATACATCCCAAACGCTCCTTTGTTCAATTATTTTCCTATTTACCCAATAACTTTTTTAGATTATCTCTAAAAAAGAATGGTTTAGAGCTGGATGGACACGGCGGTTCCCTCTTCCACCAGGTCAAAAAGGACCAGCATGTCTGCGGGGGAGAGGCGGATGCACCCGTGGGACTCCGGCGTTCCCAGGAGTTCCGGATGGTTGGTGCCGTGAATGTAAATGTAGCGTTCCCGCGTATTGGCGTTTTCCGGTTCCAGGCCGTCCAGCCACAGGATGCGCGACAGGATGAGGTCTGAATGTTCATCCAGCCCCTCCGGAATAGCGCCGGGGTAGCGGCCAACCGGAAGGCGTGAAAGAAAAATGGTGTCCTCCGGTTCTCCGTCTCCTATTTTCCGGCAGATGCGGAAACGGCCCGTGGGTGTTTTTCCGGAACCCTCTTCAAACCCAGCTCCGGCTTTTCCGCTGGAAACGGGGCACTGGAACAGGACTTTTCCGGATGCTTCCAGCGCCAGCTCCTGCCGGGACAGGTCAATGCGTATGGAAGGGGCGGACACGGCGGAAGGCGGGGAAAAATGGTCAGGCCTGCTGTTCCATCCGGGCAATGATGGCCTGGATGGCGGCTGTCAATTGCCGCGCCACGCTGTTGTAGGCGGACTGTCCGCAGCCGATCGGGTCTGCAATGCTGCGGTTGTCCGTGTAGCAGGTGACCAGCCGGATTTTATCCGCATGCTCGGGGAAATTGGCAAGCAGAGCGGCCAGATGGCTCTCCGTCATGGCGTAAACGGCTGTGGCTTTTTCCATCAGCTCATGCGTGACGGGGCGGCTTTCATGGCAGGACAGGTTGACGCCGTGCGCCTCCAGCACGTGGAGCGTTTCCGGGCTGGCCTCCTGCCCGTGCCATGCGGAGGTTCCTGCGGAACCGGCCTGCCATTCCGGATGGCCGGCGGAGAGTTTCCGGAAAAGGCCTTCCGCCATGGGGCTGCGGCACGTGTTGCCGGTGCAGATGAAAAGAATGTGTTTGCGCTGTGTCATGAGTCGGGACGTTATCTTTTGGAATGATGGGGGATAGGCACCTCGTTGGGTTCCTGGTACAGGTTGTCCGGAGGGAGGACGTGGCCCGCTCCGCTGCCGTCCGCAGGGGTGGAGCCGCCGTCTTCCTCCTCCTCGTCATCCGCATTCCCGGAGGGAGGAGTGAGCCACGGAAACAGGAAGCCCGCCAGGGCCACGCACAGCACCCCCGTGACGGGCGTCATGACGGGGAACCAGGTATCATGGACGGAGAACAGGTACCACGCAATAACCGGAACCGCCAGAATGCAGAGGCCCCAGATGATGAAGCGGCCCCGGCGCTGGAAACGCAGGGCCCATACGGCCAGGAGCAGGACATCCAGCACGATGACCCACTGCACCCAGGCCGGAGCCGCCGGAATCAGGACGGGAGGGGCCGGAGCCAGGGAACCCATGATGCTGCGGATGGTTTGGGCGGCCAGGAGGGCCTGTGCGTCAGGAGTCTCGGAAAGGGCGGACGGCTCGGAAACGATGACCGCATCCGCTGAGGAAAGCAGTTTTCTGACGGCGGTGGTATCCGGCGGGCGCAGTCCGGACATGACGGGTACGATCACCTCCTTCGTGTCCAGCATGGTGGGGCTGCTGTGCTCCGCCAGCGGAATGCGGCCGTACTCGTCCAGGGGAATGGAGCGCTTGTTGCCCAGGAAAAGGGTCTCTCCCGGAATGATTTTCACGTCGCCGGGCTTCAGGTCCAGTGCATTCAGGGCGGCGACCAGCGGCAGGGTGGGGATGATGTCCCCGCCCCAGCGTACGAAAAGGGGGGGAGACACCCGGTCTTCCGGGGAGGGGGAAAACAGTTCGTTATTCTCCACAACGGTGCCCAGGGTGAGTGCCGCCGTCACCAGTTGGGGAGATTCTCCCACCAGTCTGTCCGCACGCGGGAAGCGGTCCGCCTTCCCAACGATGTTGGCGGCGGGAACAGCCAGCTTCTTCCAGTCCGGCGGCAGCGGCGCGTGGCGGGAGGACTCGCTCATCTGCCGCCCCAGGGCCTTGTGGGGAAAGCGGTCCAGCTCATACCCCACGGCGGCTTTCACAATGCTGTCCGGCTCCTCGTCCCACGTCAGGGGGGCCATCACGTAAACATTCTTGGCCCCCTGCTCGTACAGGTGGCGGAACAGGACCGTGTAATCCATGGGGTTGGGCGGATACGTGGCAAAGCTGTTCAGGGAGGATTCCCGGTGAAGGGAAACTACGGGAAGCTGGGCCGTCTGCCCGTTGTTGAAATAATCGTAAGGCTGGAGAACGATGCTATCTTCCGCATTCAGCCCTTCCGGATGCACGTTCCGGTACTCTCCGGCCAGGGAGCGTTCAGCCGCCCATTCATAACAAAAAACGGTGGGGGGAAGAAACACGTAGCCCAGAATCCAGCCCAGGCCCAGGGATATCTGGAACAGGGACACAATAAGCAGGAATCTGGGGGTCAGCGTCATCAGGGTACGAAATGAAAAATCATGCTAACATGGCCGCCAGTGGTTCTGCAAGCGTGGAGCCGGGCAGAAGCCTCCGGAGGTGTTCCAGCCCGGCGGGAATCTGGGCAAGGTACCAGGTTTTCCCCTGGTTGTGGCCGATGTTGGCGTAGGCTCCCAGCATCTGCATGACCCGCTGCAGGGCGCAGGCGCGGAAAATGCGCTCATCCAGGGGGTGCCCGGTAATCCTTTCCCACTCCCGGAGCAGCTCCTGCACCTGTGCGGGGGCCAGATGGGCGTAGCCGTCATAAACCAGGGAGGCCAGGTCATACTCCGGGCGTCCGCCGCGCATGCCCTGGAAATCAATCAGCCACGTCTTCCCGGCATGGATATGCACGTTCTGGGACTGGCTGTCCCGGTGGACGGGCCGCGCGGGAAGGGAGGCCAGGAACTGCGCCAGTTCTTTCAGGGCCGGGTGGTTCAGAAAGGGTGCCGCCTCCATTACCAGATGGGTGCCCAGCAAATGTTCCGCAAAATAGGCCTGCTCCCAGCGGTACAGGGCCTCGTCAAAAGCGGGCTGAAGAGAAAAATCCTCCGGGAACGGGCAGTTATGAAGCAGATGAAGCTGTTCCATGGCCCGCACGTAGTGCGGGCGCAGGGTGGGCCAGGGTTCCCCCCGGAAGCCCAGAAGATTGGCATCCCCCAGATCCTCTACCAGGGCGGCTCCGCAACCGGGGCCGAGCGGTTCATAATCGTAAATCTCCGGCACGTTGACGCCATGGGCACGCAGGTGCCGGGCCGCGGGAATGAAGGAATCGTTATCCGCGCGGTCATTCCCCCAGCGGATGCCTATGCAGGTGCGGCCGTCAAGCCGGATGCGGACAATGGTGCGCCCGGACGCCCCCAGGGCCAGGGTCTTGAAATCTTCTTCCCGCGGAACGGCGTGAAAACTCCGTTGAACCAGGCTGGATAATTCTTTCATGAAAAGGCGTGGCAGTGGGGCCTTGCGGAAGGGAGCGGACGGAGGGGGGCGTCCTCCGTCCGCTGAAAATGGGGTGGGTGACGAATCAGGCCGGGAATTGGCGGTCTTCCCCGTAGCCGTAATGCTCCACGACGTAATCCACATCCTTGTCTCCGCGGCCGGAGCAGTTGACCAGGATAGCGCCTCCTCTGTTTTCCCGGGCCCACTTCATGGCGTAGGCAATGGCGTGGGAACTTTCCAGAGCGGGAATAATCCCTTCGTAACGGGAAAGCTTGAAAAAGGCGTCCACGGCCTCTTCATCCGTAGCGGTGACGTAATTCACGCGGCCGATGTCGTGCAGGTAGGCGTGTTCCGGTCCCACGGAAGGATAATCCAGCCCGCTGGCTACGGAATGGACGGGACCGGGATTGCCGTCCTCATCCTGAAGCATAATGCTCTCGAACCCATGCAGAACGCCCTTGCTCCCGTAGGAAATGGAAGCGGAATGGTCCCCCAGCCTGGGGCCCTTGCCGAGCGGTTCCACGCCATAAATGTCCAGCGGGTCTCCCAGGAAGGCGGTAAACATGCCCATGGAATTGCTGCCGCCGCCCACGCAGGCGCACACCGCGTCCGGCAGAAGCCCCGTCATTTCCAGGAACTGTTCCCGGGCCTCCACGCCGATGCACATCTGGAAATCACGCACCATTTGAGGGAAGGGGTGCGGACCCACCACGGAGCCGATGCAGTAAATGGAATCCTTATAACTGTTCAGGTAGGAATCAAAGGCGGAATCCACGGCTTCCTTCAGGCTCTGGAGGCCGTGCGTGACGGGCACCACCTTGGCGCCCAGAATCTTCATGCGCGTGACGTTGGGAGCCTGCTTGGCAATATCCACCGCGCCCATGTGAACCTCGCATTCCAGCCCGAAAAAGGCGGCGGCCGTAGCCAGCGCCACGCCGTGCTGCCCGGCGCCCGTTTCCGCAATGATGCGCTTCTTGCCCATATATTTGGCGAGAAGGCCTTCACCCATGCAGTGGTTCAGTTTGTGGGCGCCCGTATGGTTCAGGTCTTCCCGCTTCAGGTAAATCTGTGAGGTCCCCAGATGGCGGGAAAGGCGTTCACAATGGTAAACCGGAGTGGGACGCCCCTGGAACTGCTTGCGGATGCGGCGCAGTTCATTAATAAACTGGGCGGAATGGGCGATCGTCTGGTAGGCTTCCGTGATTTCTTCAAAAGCGGGAACAAGCTCATCCGGCAGGTAAACGCCGCCATATTCGCCAAAGCGGCCCTGAGCATCCGGAAAATTGCGTAAATAAGTATGGAGATCCATGGTCTATTGCATTCGTGACTGACAGTATTTAGCACGCCGCCCCAATTCAGGCAAAAACAATCTCCGCAGGAAGCCTTTTTAAGAAAAGGAGAATTTCCCCTCTGCTGCACTGCGGAAGAAATTCAGGCACACAGCCCCCAGGCCTCCGCTTCCGGCTGGCTGTTTTCGTTCAAGCATGGGATACTGTCCTTCCTCCGTCACCTCTGATGGCTGCACTGCCGGGAACAAGGTCCCCCGCCCATGTAAAACCGTAAACCGGATACTGAAAGGATTGCCGCAAGCCTTTGCGGCCACTGAAAAACAATGGAGCGCCGGAGAGCCAATAGGAAAAAGAGCGCCCGAACCAGTCAAAACCGGCTGCCTTTTCCCGGTACAGAACCAATAAAACCGGAAATCAGGCCAGACGGCGCTTCTTAATGGATTTCCCGGTATCGGCAAGCGTCTGGCGTGCGTCGGGATCCGCTCCGGCCATCAGGGCGGCCAGGTCCCGGACGATGTTCTGGCGCATGCGGTCCACCAGATCGCGCCCCTCCTGGGTGATGGCGACCATGATTTTACGGCGGTCCTTGGCCGCGCTCATGCGCTTGAGGTAGCCCATCTCCTGAAGTTTATCCACCATGCCGGTAGCCGCCGCAGTGGAATGCCCCATCTTCAGGGCAATGCTGGACATGCTCAGAAAATCCTCGCTGGCCAGGTAAGTCAGCAGGAAAAACTGGGGATAGGAAACCTTGCCCTCATTCAATTCTGAAGAAAGATTCAGAATGCAGGAACGTTGCGTGAACAGGATGAAATCCGCCAGCTTGTTTGCTTCTTCGGAAATGGAGCTCATGGTCGTTGTGAATGTCAGGGGGTAGGTTTGTAACGGTGCCGTCCGCAGGCTTGGCGGCGGTTCAGCCAACCTACTGCCACGGCCTTCCGCGGGCAAGTCAAAAATATAAATTTTTATTAAAATTTTACATTTGCGGATAATAAGCCTTTTGATGGTATTTGAAATACAATATGTTGAATGTTAATAGAATGGTTGTATTTTGAAGATAGAATGTGAATAACATGTTAAAAATAGGTGTAAGCTGTTGATAAGTGGAAATCTTCTCCCTGACTGCCCGGAAGCCGGAGCAAATCTGGCATAAAAAGGCGCCGCAGCATGACAAGCCCGGTCCGGAAAGAGGCCTCATGCAAGGGTTCTCATGGGAAAAGACGGCCTGTTTCAGAAAAGTTTTATACAGGTGTGCGTCAGGAAAAACAGGATGCTGCCGCCTTTGGAGACAGGTTCCGGCGTCGGTTCCGGATTGCCGGAAAAGAGGGAAAAGAGGGCTCTACCCCCGGAAATTCTTATGGATGCCTGACGGCATCGGCAGGCATGGCGCATTGGTGTGCCGGGCTGGTTCATTTGCCGTGGACAGGCGTAAAGACAGGAGAAATCCCTTTAAACGGGCCTGGACGGGTGCAGAAAGGGGAAAGACGGCATTGCTGCCATGCCGATGAACAAGCGTGTTCTAGGGCCGCCTGGTAGCGAACGCTTCCCCCTGGAGGAGCCAATGCTCCCCGTCCTCCGTGGCCATGTTTCTCCAATGGAACGTATTTTCCGTAAGTTCGGAAAAAATCCATTTCATCTTTTGCCCGGTAATTTCCGTCAGGACAATCCGGCTGCCTTCCTTTCTCGCTTCCAGCCGCGTAGCTTCTCCGGCCACGCCGTAAAAAATGTCCCATGTCCGTTGCCGGGGATTGTAGATTCTGACCGTCGTGCCGTAGGCGGCATCCGCCCAGGTTTTAATCTTCCGGGCCTCCCGGGAAGGGCAGATGAACACATCCTGAATGGCCATGCCTTCCAGAATCCATGAAAAAATCCATTCCCCTTTCACGTGGCGTTCATGCTCCGTGCCGTGCCCGTCAACCCACTCAATATCCCAAGTCCCGACGAGTGGGCCAAACCAGTTGTCCTCCTCCGGAATGAGGCTGTTTTTCTCCGGGCTCACCAAGGCGGTTTCAAAATCATTCATCTTTAAAATTCTATTTGAAAAACTGGTTACAGGTCCAGGCGCATTTGTCCGGGATGCTGTTATAAAATGTTCATACTCGCAGAAACCTTCTGCCAGTGCCATTATTCTCCAATGCCACAAGTTTCCGGTTGCCGCGCAGCATGACAGGCAAAAAAATTATTAAACGGAGTGCTTATTCTTTGGACATTATTACACATGCTGCCAGCCTTGTGCTTATATCCATACACTCCTGATAATCGAACTACTCTGCCGGCCATTCCCCGGAAAAGGGCTTCCGTGAAGAAACCTGCCGGAGAATGGCCGCCAGAGCGGTTACGGTATCCGTTAATTGGCGGGGGGAGGGGTAAAGACGCGGGCGCCCAGCTCCTTGTCCATAAGAAGCATTCCCTGGCCTTCTCCCTTGATCATGCGCAGTTTGCTGATGATGTCCTTGACGGTTTCTTCTTCTTCCACCTGTTCACTGACAAACCAGTGCAGGAAAATATCCGTAGCGAAATCCTTTTCCTCCTTGGACAGGCGGACCAGATCATTGATGCGGCGCGTAACTTCCTGCTCGTGGGTCAGCGTTTCTTCAAACATTTCCAGAATGTTGGACCAGCTCGCTGCGGGTGCGTCTATGGACAGCATGGTAAACTGGCCTCCGCGAGCCAGAAGAAAATCATAAAATTTCAAGGCATGGGCGGTTTCTTCCTGATACTGGACACGCATCCAGTGGGCAAACCCCGTCAGGCCGGCGTCCTGCAGGTACGCGGACATGGCCAGATAAAGGTTGGCTGAATACATTTCCCATTTGATTTGCTCATTAAGAGCGGTTGCCATTGTTGTACTGATCATATGTAAAATCCTGTTGATTTCCTTCTCTTCTACAAAACAAAGTCCGCAGAATCAAGATAATCCTGCGGACTGTATGACGGGGGAATTCCAAAAAAGCGTCAGGCTTTTACAGCGGCGGCCTCCGGAACATTTTCCGCAGGAACCTCTTCCTCCGCGGGAGCGGCGGGAGTTTCTGCGGGTTCCGTTACCGTGTCAGTTTTTTCACTCGGTTCCTCGTTGGCTGCCGGGTGTTCGGAAGAAGGAATATCGGACTTCTGCTCCAGGGGAGCGGAGCCGGCTTCCGCAGGCTTGGGCTGCGTTTTCTCTTCCGTCTTCTGCTTGTCTTTGACGGCCTTCTTGGGAGAGGGAGCCTGGGCCGGAACGGCCTTCGGGCGGCTGACGGTGTTATTGGAGAAAACAAGAATGTAACCCTGTTCGGACAGCCAGAACAGGTCGCGGACCAGATTCTGCTGTTTTTCCGTGGCCTGGGCCATTTCCTCTTCCGTGGCTTTTTCCGGGTCCGGAACGGGAGCCAGTTCCTTCAGCATGGCGTCAACGCCCTTGCCCGGATTGCTGGCCGCCCAGGTGGCTATGGACATCAGGGAATCAGACAGGACGGTGCCTTCCTCCATGGCCTTGGGACGCGCCGGACCGGTGTAATGGTTGCCCTTCCACTTGAAAATGGGCATGTGGTGGCGGGCCAGACCGTGGCAGAGGTTTGGAATCAGCATGCTGGGATGGCGGCGCGTGGTGCCGGACAATTGGATCAGGTGCGCCCACAGGCCGGGGGAAAGATGGTTCTTCTTCACGGCGCCGTTGACGAACACCTTGTCCGTGACGTCATAACAATCCTCAAAATGGTTGGACTCAAAATCCTGTTCTACGGCGGCGGGGGATTCCAGAAGAACTTCGGATGCCCCTTCACGCACGGGTTTCCAGGCGGTGCGCTTGGAGACTGCGTCCTGCCAGGCCTGAACGGCTTCTTCGCTCTTGTCCGTCACGATTTTGGAACGGAACGCCTCAAAAGGCATGCTGGCAAATTTGGTGCGGTGCAGGTTCATCAGGGCGGACTGGTAGCCGTGCCAGTTGACGGGCCCCACCAGTTCATTGTTCAGGGAGCACTTGGCAACCGCCTTGAAATCGCCCTTGGGCGCTTCCACTTCCTGTTCCACGGACTCATAATACTTGGGCATCCAGGCTGACTGCCAGAGATGCTTGACGGCCTCCTGGCGGGAAATGAAGCAGGCTCCGTCGCCGTGCTTGCAGTGGTACAGGTCCGGTCCGTTCTCCTGCTTCATGAATACCAGGTCATAACGGTCATAGGATCCCATGACCACCTTGGCCAGGTCCAGCAGGGAAATGGTGCGGCGATGCTTCTGCACCTCCTGATGAAGGGCGGCCAGGCCGGAATCCACGGGGCGCAGCTCCACGCGCAGTCCTTCTGCGGGTTCCGCCAGCGGGGGGCGTGCTGCCTCTTCCCGGCGTTCCCCGTCGCGTCGCGGACGGAAAGAACCGCGGGTGCGGTCATCCCGGTTGAATCTTCTTTCGCCACTCTGACCGTCAAAACGGCGTTCCCCCCGGGGCTGCCTGCCTTCGCGGTTATCGCGCCGCGGCCGGCGGTCGCCTCCCTGCCTGTCTCCGGACCTGCGTTCCGGATAAGACGCGGCACGTTCCTGCCGGGCACCCGGTCTCGCCCAGGCCGGACCGAATTGGAAATCGGCCAAGCCGGAAAGATCCGGAATTTGCTGCTTGGGGTCTGTGGAAGGAGTTTCGTCGGTCATCATGTACGGGTTGTTTCAATAGCAACTAAATGAGGTAGATGGCAATCATTTTACGTGCAAACAGGCTGAAAATTGTTCAAAATGTCATGAAATGCATCTGGAAATGCAAATAATCCCGGTGCATTCTTCAAATCCAACCTTTGTCAAATTCTCTATTATGGATAAAATACGTCAACGCCTTTCCGACCTTGGTTATGCCATTTATGATGCGCCCGCGCCCGTAGGTTCCTACGTGCAGTGTGTGCGCACGGGAAACCTGCTTCACCTCTCCGGCGGCATCTCCGTCAACGGTGAGGATAAATACTTCGGCAAGGTGGGGCAGGATTTAACCGTGGAAGAAGGGCAGGCCGCTGCGCGCGCCGCCATTCTGAACCGTCTGGCTGTCATTGTGCAGGCGGTGGGTTCCCTGGAAAAAGTTTCCCGCATCGTGGCCGTGAACGGCTTCGTGAATGCCGGTCCCGACTTTTACGACCATCCCAGGGTTCTGAACGGCGCGTCCGACCTGCTGGTGGAAGCCTTCGGTGAAATCGGCCGTCACAGCAGGACCGCCGTAGGAGTGTCCGCACTGCCGCTCAACGTAGCGGTGGAAATCAGCATGGTTGTGGAAGTCTGCGGCTAGGCTTTGAAAGCCGGAAGGGGATTCGTGCTTGAATCCCCGCGGCATTCCTGTAGAGTGCCGTCCGGTAAATGCCCTCGTGGCGGAATGGTAGACGCTGCAGACTTAAAATCTGTTGTCCGCAAGGACGTACCGGTTCGAGTCCGGTCGGGGGTACTTCGCTGAATAACAATAAATTATGTAGATAAAAGGCTCGCTTTTGGCGGGCCTTTTTCGTCTTCAAGCATACGGGAATTACCGCTTTTTGCTTGTATCTCCGGTCAAAAATAGTTACCCAATAGTTACCCGGAATGGAAGAGAAACGGAAAAAGAAAGTGGCGGCCTTGACGCCTGTAAAAGATGTCTCCCGTGAAAAGATGGGGAAAGCATGCTGGCGCCTCTCAATCCCTGCTTCTTTTTCTGAATCCGGAAAGAGAGAACAGAAATTTTATCCCTCTTATAAAAAGGCTTTGGAGGCTGCTGGTCAAATTAAGTTGGGGAAGATGGCCGTAGACGCCGGGGTTATTGAATTGACCCAAGCCCAAGCGGTAGATGCTTTATCTGCCTTGGAGGCTTTGAGGGGTACCGGAATAAGTTTGGTGGATGCTTGTCGGCTTGTAAGAAGAATGCAAGAATCCGGAATTGGAGATATAGCCGAAATAGAGCATGCTTTTAAGCTGGGAGCCGCTCAGATACGGCATGAAAAGAAATCTCCTTCATGGAGTGAGGTCGCTTGGGAAATGGTGCGCGTGAAGGAAAAGATCACAAGGCGGCGTGAACGCACCTTGCAGCAAATCCGGTACATGATTCGCCGCATGGAAAAACGATGCCCTGGTTTCTGTGTGCGTCCCATTGGAGGAATCACAGGCGAGGAATGTAGAATAGCTTTTGCCAGGGCTTTTGAATCGCCGATTCAGCAGGACAAGGCGAGAGTGGTATTTTCTGGTGTCTGGACGCTCGCTATAAAGCGCGGATGGGCCCTTTCCAACCCGACCCGCATGCTTGATGCCTTGAAGACACAGGAGAGGGAAATCAGGGCTTTGGCGCCTGAAGAAGTGGAACGGTTGTTGCTTGCCTGCCGGCCTCCTTTGCCGGATGATTCTTCCCAGTTGGATTTGACATCCGTTCAGCCTGCTGTGGCGATACTTGTTTTTGCCGGCATCCGCCCGGAAGAACTAATGCGGTTGACATGGGAAGATGTGTCTTTCGAGGATGGCGTAATCACCGTCAGGGCTGCGGCTTCCAAGACAGGGGGAGCAAGGCATGTAACGATATGCAAGGCTCTTCGGGCATGGTTGTCTTTGGTTCCGGAGGACAAACGCAGGGGGGCTGTTATTCCAGAATATTGGCGTTCCCGGTGGGAAGCCGCCAGGAAACGGGCAGGGTGGGGAAAGGAAAAGCCTTGGCCCAAAGATGTGTTACGCCACACGTTCGCCAGTTATCACGCAAAAACCTACGCAGACTTTGGAAAGCTTCAAATGGAGATGGGGCACCGCTCCGCCGAATTGCTGCGAAACCGGTACACCAACATGACGGGGCTCACCAAAGAGAAGGCTGCACGGTTTTGGAAACTCATGCCTGGACCATGACACAAAATAGAGCACGAATATCATTTATCAAAAAAAGATAAATACCTATTGACAATTTATCATATATTGATAAATTGTCGGCATGAAGTACGAAATCACCTACTCATGCGGCCATGAAGGCGTCAAAGACTTGATCGGCAAACAAGCCGAACGGGACAGAAAGATCAGGTATTATGAAACCCAATGCCTGTGTCCGGAATGCGCCCGTAAAAAGCGGGATGACGAAAACAAGGCGCTGGGTGTTGTCCTGCACCTGACCTGTGACCATGATACCGAAATTATTAAAATCATTGCCTACGGCGATACTTACGCCCATAAGGAAGAACTAAAGAAGCTGGGGTTCAGATTCGGTGAAATATTTTGCAGCTTGATGGATGCCGACCGCTACGGCAATAATCAAAAATGTTGGTACTACACTCCCAGTTATTCAACCCCGGAGGAACTGAAGGCGGAATATGATTCCCTGGTTGTCCGCGTCAAGGAAGGAGTGACGACGCATGTTTCCGAACGGAAGCCGGAAATGGGAGACCTTGCCTTGCTCAACAAAATCCTGTTGAACCACAAGCAGGAACTTGAACGCAAGGACCAGGAGGAAAAAGAAGCGGAAGCCGCGCGTCAGGAACGGACCCGCCAGGAGGCCGAAAGGAAAGCTCAGGAAGAACGCACCAAGTGGAAGCGCGTTGCCATTCCCGTCGAATATGCCCGGAACATCGGGGGTATCTCTGGAAATATCCGCATCAAATTCCCTGCGGAATCCCGTTTGGCCGGATATTCGTTTGTGGTCGGCAACTACTGCGTCTTTCAAGGGAGCCATGAAGGTGAACTCTACCTGGAATTGTACCGGAGTTTCGAGAAGACGGCCACGAAGCTGAAGAGGCTTGAGAAGAAGAACAAGCAAGGGAAATGGTACGAGCTCGTCGAACCGGTCACGATTCATAGGGCGGACGTCATTGAATGCTTCGGGAACGAAGTTGACCATGACGTCCCGAAAACGGAAAAAGCTTCTCTCGTCTATGACGACGGAAAAGAGGAAATCCATCATACGCCGGAACCCAAAACCCCTGTTGACATTGATGCAGCCGAGGAACTTAAACGATGATCAGGCGGAGGCTGTCCGCAAGCTCCATGAACTGAAGGTTGGCGCCCTTTTCATGGAGTGCGGAACCGGCAAGACGCAGACGGCTTCCGTCCTGGTCAACTCCGTGGACGGGGTAGATTATCTGCTGTGGCTTTGCCCCTGCCAGACCAAGGACAACTTGAGGCAGGAAATAGCCCGGTGCGGCTTGCGGTATGAACCGGATATTGTCGGCATTGAATCCATCGGCCAGAGTGAGCGAATTTACATGGAAGTCATGCGGAAACTGCAGGCGGCCAGACACCCGTTCATTGTCTGTGACGAGAGCATCAAAATCAAAAACCTGTACGCTGTCCGGACGCGCCGCTTGCTGACCCTTTCCAAATTATCAGAATACAAGCTCATTTTGAACGGAACCCCGTTGACAAAGGGACTCACTGACATTTACGCGCAAATGGAATTCCTGTCTCCGAAAATTCTGGACATGAGATATTCCGAGTTCCTTGACACGTTTTGCTACTACCATGCCATCAAGAGGTTCAAGCGTGTTGTCAAACGCGTGATTGTGGGATACGCGAATGTAGACTACCTGCTTTCCATCATCCGCCCGTATGTATATCAGTGCAGCCTGAACCTCCCCCTTGAAAAGCAGTATGGAGACCGCTGCTATTCCCTCACGGACGAAGAAATGACGGCCTATGAACACCTCAAGGAGCGCTTGCTGACGCTTGACGTGTTCAGGGACACCCATTTCTTCGGAATCATCCAGCGCATGCACCATCTCTATTGCTGCTCGGAAGGTAAATTTGAACTCCTGGAAAAGCTGCTGACACCTCGAACGATCGTCTACTGCAAATTCCTGAAGAGCAAACGAGAGATTGAACGGCGGTTCCCGGAAACACTGGTTTTGACCTACGGGAAGGGGTCTTTTGGCTTGAACCTGCAAGCGTACAATCGCATTGTCTATTTTGACAAGACGTTTGACTACGCATTCCGCGAACAATCTGAAGCCCGTATTTACAGGACCGGCCAGCAAGAAGACTGTTCCTACTTCGATTTGAGTGGTAATGTCGGCCTGGAATATCTGATGGATGAATGTATCAGGAAGAAAACGAACCTGATTTCTTACTTCAAAACCCACGGAAACGAGACTATAAAAAAGTTATGAAGGCAATCTTTCTCGGTGAACAAAATCCGAAGGCAATCATTGAAGACTATCTTAAAAACAACAAGATAGAGAGAGTGTTCATCATTGGCGACAAGATTGACCTGGACTCGGGCGCCCGCGTGGATCACATCACGTATGCTCAGACTATCCTGTACAAATTTTATTATCCCTGGTTGAAAGACATTACGTCAAATTGCCTTGTCGTGTGGAACAATGCCATGCGGACAAAAAACCGTTACGACCTGCATTATAACTGCATCAGGCGGTACATGCAGCAGGCGGACCACCGCATCATTTTTGAGCATTTCCCGGTCAGGGAGAAGGAAGAGGAATTCATGATCCTGTGGGACATGACCCTGAACAACCCCTTTTTGAAAGAGCCCTACGCTGAATGCGATTTTTCGCAGGGTGAAATTCACCTGGGGGACATCCGGTTTGAAGTCAATGAAACTCCCGTGGAGTTGGATGAAGAAGAGCTGGCCGCTTACGCTGCCGAAAAGGACCGGATTGTTGGGGAAGTGAAGAAAGACCCGAACATTGTGCCGCGGCGCCTTCTGAAATGGACGGAAGCCTTGGCTGCCAAAAAGGTTGGCGGGGAATACGACACCAAGGGAACCATCAAGCCGGTCATGAACGTGACCGTCACCAATACGGGGGTTGACGCTTACTATATGGGCCGCCTCAATGATTACAGAGAAGCAGTAAACAATGTCTGCGAAAAAATACAACGTCGAGGTTAACGTAGTGGATGCCGCCCGGGAAAGGATGGCGTTCATCTTTGACCACTTTGAAGACATCATCGTATCCATTTCAGGGGGGAAAGATTCAACCGTCCTGTGCCACCTTGCCCTTGAGGAAGCCCGGCGCCGCGGGCGCAAGGTCGGCTTGTTCTACCTGGATGAAGAAGTCGTCTATGACGCTACCATCCGGCAGGTAGAATACCTGATGGACATGGACCCCGAGCACTCCATGCGGTACTGGTTGCAGATTGAATTCAACCTGACCAACTCGGTTGACATTTCAAACGGGCAGTTTCATTGCTGGGACCCGAAGGAGCGCCCGAACTGGATGCACAAGCGCAGTTCAAAAAACATTCTCAACCGGACATGGACGCATGAAACCGTCATTGCCGACAAGAACAAGGGGTTCGGCTTTTACGATGTCATTACCAATTTCGAGATGGGATTCAGGAATGCTGCGTTCCTGGTGGGCCTCCGCGCAGACGAAAGCCTGAACCGGTACAGAACCATGATCAAGCATCCTGGCTTTGAGGGCGTGTTCTGGTCAACGAAGAAATCGTTCGGCAATTTTGCCTTTTACCCAATTTACGATTGGGCCTTTTCCGACATTTGGAAGTACATCGCGGAACATGGGCTCAAGTATCATAAATACTATGATTTTGCCTTCCTGAAGGGAACCCCGCCTCACGCTATGCGCGTTTCTTCCCTGGTGCATGAAAAAAAGCTTCAAGGCTATTCAGGACTTGCCGGAGTTCGAGCCGAAGACCTACGATCGGCTTTTGAAGCGGACCAAGGGCATTTCCTTTGCCCAGGAGACAGCCAAGGACAAAAAGATGTTCAGGTGCCAGCAGTTGCCGAAGAACATCAAGACGTGGCGTGAATACCGGGACATCCTGCTTCAAACGTACCCGGTCCCGGAGCGCCGCGAGATATTCCGGAAGCGGTTTGCAAAACACCTGGACAACGAATTTGTTGCCCGGCAGCAATGTCGGCAGCTCATTTTGAATGACTATGAAAACAACCTCCCCGTGAAGAACACGGAAGACCCGCTGGTTGAAAAGCTCAACTACTGGAAAGATATTTTATAAAAATGATAAATTACGTTGAATATTTATCATAGAATGATAATTTTTGATTGATTGCATGAAAATAGATATTCCATGCCTGGATGTCCGGATGGTGGACCGGGAAGAACTCCAAGCCAATGATTACAACCCGAACACCGTTCCCAGGGATAAAATGCTATTGCTGAAGCAGTCCATTTTAGATAATGGATTCTGCTTCCCCATCGTGACGATTTGGAGCGAAGAAGACGAAAAATACATCATCGTTGACGGGTTCCACCGTTTCACGATTTGCCAGCCTGAATGGCTCAATATCAAGAAAGTTCCTATTGTCGTTCTGAAGCACGATCTGAGCCAGCGCATGACGGCCACGGTGCAATTCAACAAGGCGCGGGGTGTCCACGCCGTTGACAAGGATGCGGACATCGTGAAAGCGCTGCTGGAACAGGGGAAGAAGGAAGAGGAAATTGCAAACTCCCTGGGGCTGGATTTGGACACGGTACTGCGGTACAAGCAGATGACCGGCATTCTGGCCCTGTTTGAAGGGGTCAACTACTCCCATTCATGGGACATCAAAGACGGGAAGGACGCGCAATGAGTAGCGAAAATAAATGGGAATACGACGGGAGTATCAAGAAATACCCTATCGCCCCCGGCGAAGTGTGGGAGCAGGGAGGGAACAAGGTTGCCATCAATGACATCTTTGATGGACTGCCCGCTTTCATGAAGGAAGCAGACCTGGTGTTCATTGATCCTCCGTGGAACTTGGGGAACGCAAACGCATTTGTGACGAAGGCCGGCCGGACTGATTACAAGGATGATTTTGTCCGGTTCTACAAGAAGGTCTTTGAACGGTTATCGGAAATCAACCCGGAAACCGCCTATATTGAAATCGGGAAGGAATATCTTGCCGAGTTCATGATAGAGGCAAAAAAGCTTTATAAGTACGTTACTTGCTACAATTCCTCCTATTACCACAAAAAGGAAAATGTGTGCTACGTCATCCGGGCCAGCAGGAAGGCCAAGAAGCCCAAGCTTGACGGGCTGGACGAAGAAGACATCATTGCGTGGATTTGTGAGAATGAAGAGTATTCCTGCATTGGCGATTTTGTGATGGGCCGCGGGCTGGTCGGGTACTACGCCCATAAATTCGGGCGCCGCTTTGTAGGGTGCGAGCTCAATCCGAACCGGCTTGCTGTTCTTCTGAATAGAATTGGCGGAGAATGGAAGATTTCACCCTTGCATGACTCCCCGCCAGTTTTAAAGCAGCTTATTGAGTACAATGGACGCCTGCTTGACCCGGTTTCCATCATCGGACAACGCATGAAGGAATTGACAGGGCAGGGCGTTCCGGTCATGGAAGCCAGGGCGAAGATTGCCGCTCATTTTGGGGTGAAGCCTCTGACAATTCACCGATGGACAACGCGCCAGTCTGATTTTCCTGTAAAGCTTGAAATGGTGAAGAAGCTTGTGGCGTTGTAAGTCGTTGCTTACTTGTTCAGGATTTTACAGAGAACGACCAGGGCTTTTTGTCGAGTCGGTACAGACCTGCAAAAACGCTCCTGTTCATTCCCGCGTCTTTCAGAACCTTCCGGCTTCTGTTTTGATGCCCATTGACTCAATATCTCCAGATTCGGGATTGAGAGAATGTGCTTGATTAAATATTTTTTAATGCAATTTATAATCATTTTTATTTTTGCAACTCAATAATATTGAGCTTAATAAGGCTATTAAAAATAATAATCTAACAAACTATCTAACAAATAATCTAACAGAAAGGGACACTAATTATTTATGACAGCATATCATGAAAATAAGAAATCACGATAGAATCTTCAACAAGGATTATCCTCCTGCATGCTCTTCAGAAAGAGTCGATGTGTATGTAACAGTTTATTTGCATTACGCGCTTACTGTTAACAATAACAAAAACATTGAAGATAATGATAGAGGATTTTTTGGTAAAAAACATGCAGAAAAAATGAAAATTAGTGTTGACTGGTGGTTAACCACCGAGCATGATACGTCCATGCCAAGCCAGCGGAAGATAGATAAAAAGCAGATTTCTGTATGGATACCGATTGTCCTCTTTCGGAAATTTCAAAAGAGAGCGCACGAGCTGGGCATGACTATGACGGAAATCATCACGGCTTACTTGGTGCAGCAAACTCAACACGTCAACCTCACGCCAGAAGACTATGAAAACATTGCAAGAGAAATACGAGAAAAAACAAATAACCGTTAACATTCCTATCGATTTGTTTGAGCGGATAAAACTACGTGCGCGGAAAGAGCAAAGATCTATTTCCGGGCAAGTAGTTTTTTTGCTCGCAGGTGGTGAACCACCTGTTTGTGAACATGTTGACGAGGGAGGTGTTTTTTTACCCGCAGGTGGTGAACCACCTGACAACAAAGCCACCCAACCCAAGAAGCCCGCGGCATGAGTTACTTTTCCGCGCAATCTACAATCGCCTTTCCCAAGTCAAAATTGATGCGCTTGAGATGCTCAAGACCACAGTCAATAGCTAAACGGATGACGTCCTGCTTGGGCAGAGCTAGTTTTTTTGCAGCTTCATCTAGTTTTTTTACTTGGCTTGATTTCAACCTAATAGATTGAGCAATTTCTAGTTTCTCCATGTGTGTATCAAAATCTAATACGAATGGTTTGACAAGCTTGGAAATGTATCATAATTTGATACCAGCAAAGCTTATGAAGCCACAATCAATCAGACTGACAGAAGACCAAATGAAGGCTTTGGACTCTGCATCAAGGTCCATTCCCTTGAGCAAACAGGACCTAATGCGCCTCTGCATCCAAATCGGACTCCCGATCGTTATCAAGAAACTCCAACCGAGCCCCCCCCCATCTCAACAAGAAGACGATTAAATGAAAAAGGAACAAACGATAATAACACTCCTTATCGAGCTAGATAAAATACTCAAGCTCGATAACGAAAAGGACGCCATGAGCACACTCTACTATTCGCCTCAGGACACTACGTATCAAGAGGACGCTTCCCGGACGAAATACGCACGAAGCATTTATCGTGCTCGGAAGCTTCTAGGCTTGAGCCTCGAAGTTAAGCAGGGGGCTTTGCTGGAAGAAGAGGAGAAAGATGATTTTAGCAATCTTCTTCAGAAGAATCAGAAATCTCCCTCCTAAGGAAAAACACTAAAGAATGATCACCGTGAAGTCTTTCTTCAATGGGGTAAACGACGGACACAAGTTCCCAGCCTTTATTTCCCCATGCATTAAGCATTTCAATATGATTGTCCATTACGTTCTTATTATGATCCACGGATAAGTAGGTGTATTCGAATTTAGCCATAACCAAGCAATAACAATTTTACATTAAATTATCAACATCAAACGCCCCGGTACGGAGAATTTAGCCATTAACCGTTCAAAGCCGAAAGGCAGGGGCTCCATTAAAGAAACCTGCGACATGATCATCCAATACGACACCGAAGACCGCTGTATCCGAGTGGACGACGTAGCTGTGAGCCACGAAGAGGCCGAACGGCTCATGAACGAGCATGAAACCGCAGCCGCAGCCCTCGAAAACGCCCTTGTGCAGTACGAACGGGATCACGCCAGGACGGATAATCCCGACGGCCATAGAGACTGAACCATGGAAGAATCCCTGATTGAAGAACTGAGCGGCTCGGCTGGTACGAGCTTTAAACCGCAAACCAAATAAAAACAATGAAAGCAATATCATTAACCAACCCTGAAATAAATGAACTTTGGGAAACTGGAGAAGTGACCCGCATCTATAACAGAGAAATAACTCACTTCAAAACGATTGAGCCCATAAATTGCTTTGTGCATTTGTCCGTAGGAATCTACATGGGACAACTCATAGCAAAGCAACAGCCGTCCGAAGATGGATATCCGAACGGCTGTGCTTATGTGTATGTGTTGACTTCTGAGAAGCTCATGCTTCCTGACGGCTCTCTTCTTGCACCCGGCATAGACGGTCAAACTCAGAACGCTCATTAATCCGGTACCGAGTAGCAATCTCTCCCGTTACAATCGTAACAAGGCCAAAGGAGCAATCTTCAAGATCGTCTGTCATTATATTCCTTGAGGCATCAGGTATCCATTCAATCAAAGCAATATACTTAGAATCTACCTGGACTTTAGCCTCTCCTGGAAATGGACCATCAATCAGAGCTCCGGCAAATGAAACAATAGTACTCATAGAAAGCCTATTTACCACAAATTAGGTTGCTTACCAACCCCAAACAACAATGAGAAAAATGACGAATGAGCAATACTGGATGCGCCGAGACCGCGACGCAAAAACAGAATTCCTATACGGCTGCCCGATGGACCTGCCGGAAAATGACCTCAAGCCCCGACCTGGAATCGTCCAGAACCTTGTCTTTTGTTCCCTGATGGTTGGCATCTGCACGATCATTTATTTCATTTACATCAACATTAAGTGATTATGGCCCAAGATCATAGATTGCCTGAACAAGTAGTCAGAGACCTTTCAGAAGGATTGGCTGATGCCCTGTCCCAGTCATGGCCTAAAAACGCCGATTCGACATTTGCCGGGGCTCCTCAGATCAACATCAATATCACTGCTCCCCCGTTGCCGGCCCGGCTGGTAAGGCTCTCCAAGTTTGCGCAATGTGGACTATTTGCCAAAGGCTCTGAACCCAGCCGGGACATGCTGGAAAGCGCTATGGGAAAAAATCTGCTCCCGGTCGTCAAGTGCGGTGGAGTGCTTTTTGTTGATCTGAATAGGGTTACAACTGCCATCATCGAACAAATTTCAAAGACTGCAACCGGAGCCCGTTACTACAAAATCGGCTCCTTCAATGCCCCTCTTCAACTGCCTAAATAACAACAAACAGAAAATAAATACCATGCAAAGAGAAAAAGAAGATACGAAGACAACCACGCCGGAAGAAGGCTGCTGCAACACCGCCGCCGAACAGGCACCCGTCACCGTGGAAATGATCAAAGAGGCGTATGACCGCCTGGAAGAGCTTGTGAAGCAGTGCAACACCCCAGTGTTGTTGTGCATGCTCACCGAAGAAAAGGGCGGCAAGATCGAACATCGAAATTCAACCAACGAGAGTGTTATTAAAATGACTGGTAGAAATGGGTTCGGATGGAATGCCGCCCGCGGTTTTTTGTATGCCTCCGTAACCTGCTTTTCCGGTGCTCCGGAAGTCATTTCTCAAGGTATCAAGTACATTTTTGAACACATTGAAAGAAAGGAAAAGAGAGGCGTTTTTGCCGCAATCATTGATACGCCGTTTGATCACTAAAACAAAAAGCGGCCGTCCGCGCCAACGGACGACCGCCACTATATGAAGCCGGGCGGACACCCGGAACAACAATCAAGCAAGAGAATAATATGTCGATATTAAACAATATCAAGCGCGGGAAGCAGCAGCGCCCGCAACGGGTCATCATCTACGGGCCGGAAGGCGTGGGAAAATCCACGCTGGCGGCAGGGCTGCCCGCTCCCCTCTTCCTGGATACGGAAGAAGGCACTCAGCACATGAATGTGGACCGCATCCAGGTAGACAACTACGGCGCCATGCTGGATGCCCTGCAGGACATTTACAAGGAAGCCAGGAACGGAAGCCTCCCTTACAAAACGCTCGTCATCGACACGGGAGACCGCCTGTGGGACATGTGCGCCCGCCAGGTCATCAAGGACTATAACGCTTCTCCCAAGGATGGGAAAATCACCTCCATTGAAAGCATCGGATACGGGAAGGGGTACGCCCAGGCCAGTGAAATGTTCGTCAACCTGCTTTCCATTTTTGACAACTGCCGGAACGCTGGGCTGCACATTGCCGTTATTTGTCACTGCCGCGTGGAAACAGTGAACCCCCCGGAAGGGGAGGCGTACACCATGTACACCATCAAGATCAACGCGCCGGCCAAACAAGCCATTACTGCCAAGGAGAAGCTCAAGGAATGGGGGGACGCCATCCTGTTCTGCAACTACGTGACCACCTTCACGGACGGAGGCAAAGCCAAGGGTGGAGAACTTCGGGCCGTGTACACGGAGCACCGGGCAACCTGGGAAGCCAAGAACCGGCACGGCATGCCCGCCGTGATGGCAATGGACGCCGGGGAAATCTCCCGCCTTCTGTTCGCCGCGGATTCCGATTCTTCCGGGAACGCTCCGGCAAATGACGCCCCTCCGGCAAATGATGAACAGGCACCGCCTCCCGCCGCGTCCGCGGGAGACCGTCAGGCGGATGCTCTGGCCGCGGTGATCGACCATGCAAAAGAAGCATTGGCATTCATGACCAGTCGCGGAGTCATTGCAGCCGGGCAAGGGCTGGAAGAAGTGCCGGCGGATTATGCTGCCCGTATTTTGAAAAATCCCCCCCGGTTTAATGACTCCGTAAAAGCATTCATGGAAGGAGGGCAGGGCTGATGAAAACTATCGAATGTATCAACGTCGCCCGCGAAGCCGGGCATGCCGTCCTCTCCCTGGACGGGGCGGAATACTCCGTCAGCCTGGACGATTTGAGCAAGGTTCTGAAGGACATTGCCGGAACTTGCCCGGCGCCGTCCATGGAACTCTTGAGGCCGTCCCTGCTCCCCAAGCTGGCGCAATGCCCGTGCTTCGTCTCTTCCCCCGACGCGGGGGAGGCGGCGGAGCGGGGAACCCGCATGGACACGGCGTTCAGGGATTTGCTCATGGGCGTGGACGAATTCAGGGCGTGTGAACACCTGGAAGCCGATGAAAAGGACGCCGTGCTTTGGGCGGTGCAAACTGTCCGGATGCTCTGCTCCGGTGAAGAGGTGGTTGTCGATAAAAAACGCTGCTCTTTTCCGCAATGGCACCCCCGCGTGACAGGCGGGGAAGCGGACTGCATCTGCCCCATGCTCGGCAAGCTGTTCGACCTCAAAAGCGGACAAATCCGCAACTACTGGGAGCAGCAAGCGTCCTATGCAAAATCCATCATGGAACGGGAATTCCTGGATGAAGTCACTTGTCATCTGCTCTTTTGCGATCAGCGGCAAATCGTCACCCATAAATTCACCTACCAGGAAGCCATTGACATTGTCAACGGCGTGGTGGATTCCGTGGACCGCGGCGACGGGCCGCGCCTCTGCGAATACTGCGGATGGTGCGCCGCGCAGGACACTTGCCCGTTGCGGAACAAGGCCGCGCAGGAAGCTTTGACGCTGGCTGCCTCCGGCACGCTGGAAGAAAGCTTTGCGGCCATCTCCCAGGACCCGGCGAAACTGGCGGATTTTATCACCAAGGCCGGGATACTGGAAAGCTACGTCGAAAAGGGAAAGAAAAAAATCCTGGAATACCTCACCGACAAGAAGGAGGTTCCCGGCTTCACGCGTGTTTCCTGCAAGGGGAAAACTACGGTGTCCCCGGAAGACGTTGCCAAGTATGCCACTTGGATTGGCGTTCCGAAACTCCTGAAAGCCTACGGCTCCCTTAGCGCCGCCACCTTCCGAAAACTATTCACGGAAGCTTTGCCTGAACAACAATTCCCGGAAGAACTGGTCAAGACGGGTGCCGGTTATTCCTACGTCAAACAAACTCCCGTTCCTAAAATCAAAACCAATAAATAATCATTATGTTTAGCTATATTTCAGAAGGTGAGCCCAAGGAATACGGATTCCTCCCTGCCGGCGTTTACGAAGGGAAAATCGTCAAGATGGAAGAAGGAATCTCCCAGGGTGTCAAAACGCGGGGCTGCCCGCAGTTGATTGTTCATATCAAGGCATTTGGTCCTGAAGGGGCGGCGACGGTTCGTTATTTTCTGACCGCCAAACAGGAAATGAACTGGAAGATTGACTCTTTCATCAAAAATGTAACCGGGCAGGTATTTGACTCAGGAAAGCAGGTGATTATCAACGAATCCGATTTCATCGGCAAACCATGCTATGTGAGAATTATCGAACAGCAGGGAGACCGCCCCAAAGCTGACGGAACATATCCGGTCTTTAGTAACTGTTCTGACGTGTTGGACCCGGACGAGGCCCGCGCCATCATGGCGGAACAGGCCCGCGTGGAGGCTGCGCGGAAGGACCGCCAAGCCGCGGCGAATATGCCGCCCCGTCCGGACGACCTCCCGTCCAACAACCACATGAGCGCCACGGCAGGGTTGCCGCTGGATGATGATGACATTCCCTTTTGATAAACGGCCATGAGCGCACGAATTGAAAACGAAAAGGAGACCATCCTTGAAGCTGTCCGAATGGCCTTTGATGAATTCGACGACTACGAGGACATCAGGCGCCAAGCAGCGGAAGGTGAATCTGATTTCAGCCTGTCCATCAGCGTCAAAATTCCAGATGGGGAACAAAAGGTCTGCGTGAAAGTATCCGGGTCCATCAAAAAGACGGCGGAAGCAAACGCTTATTTTGAGGACGACGGTCAGCTTAAACTGGACTTTGACGCCGAATCCCAGGCTCGCGAAATAGAAAGGAGCTCGAAAGCATAATGAACAAGCCCGTTGTCATTACTCTGCCTATCGTTCCCCCTACGAAAACGCATCAGGACAAAAAGATTGTCCGTATCGGTAAGCACTCCAAGTTGGCGGACACGAAGGAGTTAAAGTTGGTCATTAGCGATTACCTAACCCTGCTGAGCCCTCATAAACCGGACCGGCCCCTGACGGGGCCTGTCCATCTTGGATTCCGGTTTGTTTGGCCTTACCGCAAAAGTGAACCGAAGAAGAACAGGGTTGGACTCATACCGAAGACGACCAAGCCGGATTGGGACAATCTGGCAAAGACGTTGCAGGATGTGATGACCAAGCTGTTGTTCTGGCAGGATGATGCACAGGTATTCTCCGCATCCGTGCATAAATGGTGGGGGGAGGAACCCGGAATTACTATTTTTATTCAGGAAGGAGGCCAGCAATGATTAATATCCTCGCATCCGTCAGGCGGCCTTTCTCCGGTAAAATTTTGTCCAGGGAAAAGGGGTGGGAGCTGCGAAAGAATGCGCCGCGCATTCCCCGCGGGGAACACGTCACTCTCTGGCTCTACGAGTCCGGGAAAGACGGAGAGCGGGCCATCGTCGGCAAGTGCCGGATGTGGTGTTTCATCCAATTTAAACACATGCCGGACAAGTTAATAACTAAAGATGCCTGCGTGACGGAAGAACACCTGCGGAATTACCTGCCTTGCTACGCCTGGGGAGTCATGGACCCCGTGAGACTGCCCGCCGCCGTGCCGCTCTCTGCCATCGGCCTGACCCGTCCGCCGCAGTCCTGGCAGTACCTTACTGACGAGCAAGCAGCCATTTTGGAGCAGGCCGCGTGCAGGGCGTGGGCGTCTGTGAAAAAACGGGATTGCCCTAACTGTAAGTATCATGACCTCTTGACCAAGCAGAGCCCATGCCGGGATTGTTACCCATACGAGGATCAGCGCCTTTGGGAGCCAAGAAAGGAGGATAAATGAAAGCCGTGCTTAGATACCTTGGTGCCAAGAACAGGCTGGCCGACTGGATTGTTTCATTTTTCCCGGAGCATAAAATCTATGTCGAACCATACGGAGGTTCTGCGGCTGCACTCCTGAACAAAGCTCCTGTGGAGATTGAGGTTTACAATGATCTCTATGATGATGTTGTGAATTTGTTCCGTATTATTCGTTCCGAGCGTTATGTGGAGCTGATGGAGCAGGTGAATATGACTCCGTTTTCAGAGCGGGAGTATGAGTTGGCGGCACGGGACAAGTCCGGGGATGAGCTTGAGCGGGCGAGGAAGTTTCTTGTTTGCTCGTTCATGGCTGTTTCCTGCGACGGGATGTTCCGCAAGACAGGATTACGGAGAGACCGGAACGCCAGTTGCGGGCGGGTTGTCGGCAAGTGGCAGAGGCTCATGTCCGGTTGTCGGGCGTGACTATCCGAAAGCAGGACGCGCTGGATATTATCCGGGAGTATGATTCTCCCGATACCCTGTTTTATCTGGATCCTCCCTACATGCACGAGACGCGGACAAAGGACGGCCGCTATGCTTTTGAGTATGATCATGGGGATCATGAACGGCTTTTGCGTCTTGTTGCAGGGCTGAAAGGCAAAGTTGTTCTATCCGGCTATGATAACAGCCTTTATGCCTCCATGCTTCCGGGCTGGAGGGTAGAGAAGAAGGCTACGGAGAGTATGCGACGTTCGCAGAGGATTGAATGCCTTTGGATGAACTACAACCCTCAACTGACGCTTTTTTGATATGCCAAATAGAATAATCAGAGAAGGAATTATCACCAGTGAAGCGGTCAATTCCCTAAGCTGGGAAGCCGAGACGTTTTATCGCCGCTTGCTCTCCGTTGTGGACGACTTCGGGCGTTTCGATGCCCGCCCGTCTGTCCTGCGCTCTGCCCTGTACCCCCTGAAGCTCGACTCCATGAGGGAGGATTCCGTTCAACGTTGCATCAAATCCTGTGAGGCAGCCCGGCTCGTCGTCCTGTACTCCGTCGAGGGGAAAGAATATCTGGAAGTGACCAACTTCCGGCAGCAGGTACGGAGCAAGAAAAGCAAATACCCTGCACCTGATGCACATATGCACAGCACATGCACAGCAGATGATGGGCAAACGGATAGCAAAATTGAAAAATACACCACTGATAGAAAGTTACAAGAATTGCATAGCACATGCTTAGCAGATGCACAGCATATGCGCACTAAGACGGAGTCGGAGACGGAGACGAATAATACCCCCTTGCCCCCTCCGTGTACCGTGGAGGAAGTCGAAGCCCATTTGCGGACCGCGGCTTTTGCGGGCAGGGTTCGGTTGGCTCCTGACCAGATTCCGGATTGTGCGACGGCGTACATCTCCAAACGGGATTTGACGGATTGGAAACGCGGAGAAATTCCCATCACTGCAAACAAGTGGAAATCTGACTCCATCAATTTTGCCGTCAGTTATTCCGCCAACCATCCCGCACAGCCGGGAACAGACAAAGACCCATACAGCAATCTCGAAGAACTTTAACAATCAACCTATTTCAAAACATGATCGACTCTCAAACACTTATTGACGCTGAAAAACTGGTGCTTTCCCAGGCTATGGACGGCACCCAGGCATTTACGGACTTCCGGGACAAAGGCATTTCCCGGCAGACATTCAGCCTCCCGGCACATCAACAGATTTGGTCTGCCCTGGAAACCATTGCCAAGACAGGCGGCACCGTGGATGCCCTGACCGTCATTGCTCACTTGGAACCCCAGGGCCAGCTTGAAGCCGTAGGAGGGCATTCCGGAGTGGTAGAGATTGCCACTTATGGAGCCCTTGCCCGCTACAAAACAGACGCCGCGCTAGAAATGGTCACGGAAGTCGAAAAAAGACGTGCCCTGCTCGCTTTTGCGTCCCGGATTGCGGAATGTGCCGGGGACCAATCCAAAAGCTCGGAAGAGGCCTTGGACGAAGCGGAACGCAGTATGTCCTCTCTGCGGGACAAATGCGGCGTCCAGCAAACCGAAACCATCCGCGGGGCGGTGGGCTCCATCATTGAAAACCTGCAATGGCGCATGAAGAACCCCGGCGCCATCAAAGGTATCTCTTCCGGATTCCGCCGCCTGAACCTGACCTTGGACGGGTTGCAACCTGGCGCCATGATCGTGATCGCCGCCCGGCCCGGCGTCGGGAAAACCGCTGCCCTGGTCAACATCCTGACCAACATCTGCCTGGAAGGAACCCCTGTGGGAATGTTCAGCCTGGAAATGCCGAAAGCCCAGCTTTTGGAACGCATCCTTTACGGCATGGCCGGCATCAATTCCGACGACATTCGCCGCGGCAAGCCGATGACGGTCGGACAGCAACAGCATTTCACGGCTGCCGTGCGGAAAATCACGGACGCCCCGCTGCACATCGACGATGAAAGCGCCCTGACCATCGACAAAATCAAGGCCCGCGGGCGCCGGATGGTCCGTGAACACGGGGTCAAGTGCATCGGGGTAGACTACTTGCAGCTTGTGCGCTCCATGTCCCAGCAGGCCCGCGGGAGCAGGGAACGGGAAGTCTCTGAAATCTCGGCCGGCCTGAAGGCTATGGCAAAAGAGCTCAATATTCCCGTCCTGGTGCTGGCCCAGCTCAACCGCGACGTGGAAAAGCGTCAAGGCAAGTCCCAGGGAAAGCCGGTTGTTTCCGACCTGCGCGACTCCGGCTCCATTGAACAGGACGCGGACCAGATCATCATGATTCACCGGCCCGGAATGTATAATCCGGACAAGCACGCGCCCACGGAAGCGCAGTGGATTATTGGCAAAAACCGCTTCGGACGCATGGGACATATCCCGTTCCGGTGGACCGCGGAATTTACGAAATACGAAGAAGAATCTACAACCACCAGCAAATCATGAAAAAACTAGACATCATTACTCAACCCTGCGGATATCACGCAGTAAGAATGTCCCTTAATTTGGGACGTAAACACAAACGCAAAAGAGTTTGCTTCGGGCTCGGAACCCATGACTACATGGAGGCCCAGCGCCGGGCCTTGCTTCTTCTTAGGTACAATAAGTATCTGGGGATTTATGACCGGGAAATTCCCGATGATTCTGAAATCACATATCCAGAAAAAACGGATGACTTACCCCTGTTCCGGGGCGACAATGGCGAATAAAAATGGTAACGCCCGTTGACATATTCCGGCGCAAGAAGATAGATGTTCGCCCCATGACCACCCGCGAGCGGGCCATGCTGCCCGCCGCGGAACGGGTGAACTCCATCTTCACGGCGGACACGGAGAAGGCCAGCCTCCTGCAGCGCCTCGCCAACATGCTTGACGACTTCCTGTCCGGGAAAAGGCAGGAGATCATTCTTCCGGATGGCACGTCAACAACGGTGGGCGTGATGCAGGGCAAGGCGGACTTTATCGCCAAGGCCCGCGGCTTCATGGCTGCGGAAGGCATGACTCCGGATGCCCGCGACAACCACATTACCAACATCGGCGCCCGTTCTCGCCTGTCTCTGATTTTTGACACGATGACCCGCTGCTGTTACGGTCAAGCCCGCTGGGAAAGCGGCATGACTCCGGAAATGCTCCACGCTTACCCGGCATGGCGCTTTGTCCGGCACCCGGGAGCCCGGATGCCCCGCCCGCTGCATGTCCTGCATGAAGGCGCCGTCAGGCTCAAGACGGACTTCCAATTTTGGGCCGTCGAGATGAATTCTCCGGCCATTGGGGGCTTCCTGCTGCCCTGGCCGATCTACGGCTTCAACTCCTGGATGGACATTGAGAGCGTATCCCGCGCCGAGTGCATCAGGGCCGGCTTGATTGGTCCCAACTGGACCCCCGGCCCGGTGGATCTGTCCCAGTTCGGAGCAACGCTGCCGGAACGCCTCATGAACCGGTCCGCCTCCGTCCAGAAAGTGAAAGACCCGGCCCTTGCCGCCCGGCTCCGGGAAAGCCTCAAGAAGCGTCTTGGAGCGGATGCCCTGGACAAAGAAGGACGTCTTGCCATTCCTGCCCGTGAACTCGCCCAGCGTATGCAGCAACAGGCGGAGCAGGGGAACCCGGTAGACGTGTTGCCGGTGCAAATGATGCTCAACATGGACATGGTTTCCAAGGTAGGGGACAAAATCAACATTCCCGCATCCGGCATCAGCGGGAAGGTGCGTGGAGCCATCAGCAGGGCCGCCCGCTCCGTCGATGCGGTTCACACGGACGGCCCTCTCCCCCAAGCCCACATCAGACAGACTTCAAGCCCGCAACTGCTGGGGAGTTTCAACCCGTGGGAAAAAGATGCCCCGATAGCCATTTCCAGCGCCGGGAAATATCCGGATTTGACTGCATGCCATGAGATCGGGCACTATGTTGACCTGTGGGGGCTCGGCAAGGGACAATGCCAGCTCGTCCCCGGCATGATTCCCAGCGAAATTGAAGCGGAAAAGCGGTCCAAGTATGGTTCCGAGCACTCCCCGGAAATGGATGAACTCATGTCTGCCATCATGGAATCAACCACGCTCTCCATCATCCGTAATATCCCCGGCAGGTATTACCGGTACCTTGAAAGCCGCCGTGAATGCTTTGCCCGCGCCTATGCTCAATTCATCGCCGTGGAATCCCGCGACAAAACCCTTATCAAGCAACTCAACCACCAACGACAAGAAAGGAACCTGACTCAATGGACAATCAAGGAATTCAAGCCCATACGGAACGCTTTCAGAAACTTATTCAGGAAAAAAGGCTGGATGAAGTAACCGAAGAGCTCTTCGCCCTCATTGACCAGGGGGAATTGACGTGGGATGACGTGTACCTTCATTTCCCCTTTCTGCCCGGCCTCATGAACGACCCCAGCCTGGAGGACGTGTATTACTGCACCCACGCCCCGGAAGACGGGGAAGAACCTCGTACACTAGAATAAAAAACGCCTTGCAAAACCAACTTGGAAAGAAACAATACAGAGGAGAAATGAAGAAGGCATACTTTCAACACATACCAGCAACCGAAGGAGAAAGAGCCGATATTGAAGAATTCAAATCCTTCGTAGAAGAAACCCATAAGGAGAGGATTTTAAAATCAACCCACCAGCTTGAAGAGAAGATACGTGAAAAGGCATCATCATTGATGAATAAAGAGGGTTTGACTATGGAGGAAGCTCTTAGCCGGTTGCAGATTGTATTTAAAGAAGGAGAAGAACCGGACGTTGTCATGAAATGAAGAAGCAACCGACCAGGAAGCAGGAAGCAGAGAATAAAGAGAAGGGGCGCCCGTCCAGGTACAGTGTTGCCCTGGCAGAACGCATCTGTGATCATATCCGGTGCGGTTGCAGTCTGCGGAGAGCTGCTGAGAAGGAAGGCATCCCCCAGCCTACGGTGATGAATTGGGCCAGGGATAACGAGGTATTTTCAAATCAGTACGCGCGCGCGTGCGAGGTGCGCCTTTCTGCCCTGGAAGATAAGCTGCTTGATTTGATGGAGGACGGGCACCAGGCAGCCGGGTGCGGCCTTATTGGCGGCAACCTGCTCAACGCCGTGAAGTTGGAAGTGGAAACAATCAAATGGATGCTTGCCAAGCTGATGCCCAAGAAGTACGGGGACCGTAAAGCCGTGGAACTCACCGGGGCCAACGGCGGCCCCGTGGAGATGATCACAGACCAGGACGAAGTCAGGATAGCTTCCGTGATAGACAGAATTGAAGCCATCCGCAGGAAGAGGGCCGAAGAAGACCATGGCGGAACGGTGTAATGACATAGTGACCCGGTGCCGCTTGCGGCTGGCGGAATTTGCCGTAGCCGTGCTGGGGCTGGACCCCTACGACTGGCAGATCAACGCCTATGAGGATATCAACGACTACCGGCGCACGTCCATTGTGGCGGCCAACGGCTCAGGCAAGACAGTGTCCCTGGTGGGGCCCGCTGTGCTGTGGTGGCTCTACTGCTTCCCCCGCGGGCGCGTTGTTCTCACGTCCGGTTCCTGGCGCCAGTTGAAAGATCAGCTTTGGCCAGCTATTCGCGCTTACCAGTCACACCCGGCTTTCCAGGGGTGGGTCTGGAACATGCTTGAGATCAGGACGCCGGAAGGCGGCTTTACCTCCGTTTTCAGCACCAAGGACGAGAAGAAGGCGGAAGGGTACCACGCAACGGCGGAAGCCCCCGTTCTGTACATCGTGGATGAAGCGAAGGGCGTTCAGGATGGTATATTTGAGGCGGCGGACCGATGCACCGTCACACGGTACCTGTATCTTTCCTCCCCCGGTCCGGCCATGGGGAAGCATTACCGTTGCTTTCACGACGAGGCAAAGAACTGGCGGCGTACCAAAGTCACGTCCTTCATGTGCCCTCACATCCGCCCGGAAAAGCGAGCAGAAGACCTTGAAACCTACGGGGAATCACACCCCCTTTACCGCTCCATGCACCTTGCGGAATGGACGGAAGGGGAAGACATGCTTGTCATTACTCCGGAACAACTGCGCCATGCTATAGACCATCCCCCGGCGTTCAGGCCCGGGGGACAATGGGCCGCCCTGGACTTTGCCGCGGGGCGTGACGAAAACGCTATCGGCCACCGCAGGGGGAACCTTGTCAGGCTGGATCAGGCGTTCCGTGATCCAAGCACGGTGCAGGCCCGGCGCCGGATGGCAAACCGCCTCAAGGAACTTGACATCGAATCTCACAACGCATGGGGCGACGCTGACGGGCTGGGGCTGCCTATCGTCCAGCAGATGGCCGAACCCGTGGACTGCGGAGGGGACGGCTACCGCATCAAAGAGTTCCGCGGCGGCGTTCCAGGGGATGACCCGGAGCACTACCTCAACACCATTTCAGAAGCCTGGATATTGGGAGCCCGCGACATCGTCAACGGAAGGATACGCATTGACGAGCTCGACCCTGAGACGTTCCGGCAGATGACAACCCGCCTGATGGAGTGGGACAACAGAGGGAGACTCCGCGTGATGTCCAAAGAGGACATGCGGGGAAAGGGGCTGCATTCCCCTGACCGCGCCGACGTGATTTTCATGGCTATATGGGCCGGGCGCTCCTCCCGTGGAGTCTGGACGGAAGAAACGGAGGTTTACACGCCTCCGGGCTCGGAAGACTGGTATCATGACTCATGGACAGAAGGTCTCGTATCCTGCGAAACCTGAAACTCATATCCAGTCCCGGCTATTTACGGATTTGAGGATTGCCGCATCATGTCCGTATGAGGCAAGCGGCTCACTACGATTTACACACCACCGAAGGACTGGCGCAGGTACAGCATTTGCGCTTTGTGCTGCCCTCCGGCGAGGTAGACACGCAGTTCAACGGCATGACCATCCGGGGCGGCGTCCTGGATGACGGCATCCGGGAAATACCCGGCTCCGAGATCATTGACGGGAGGTGCGCCTTGCAGCTTCCCCGGCTTGCCGCTGGCGGCCATCGGTATGATATCCTTATCTCCGGCGACGGAACGGACAAGCCCCTTCTGGCTGGCGTCATTCATGTGGCCCCTCGCGTCACTCCCGTGGACGTGGATGACAACGCTCCCGCGGATTATCTCGACATCGTGATTCCTGCGGATGAAGGCGGCACCATTACCGTTATTTCCGAATCTCCTGCTTGGGTGGATGATGCTGTTGAGAAATCCCTTCAGGAGCGTGGCATGTACGTGACCCCAGTTCCCGGTGAAACCGTCTTGACCATGTCAGCGGGTACCAGCACGAGGGACTTCAACTATTTCACCTTTGCCATCAATAGTTCCTACGTATCCGGGCATCTGGCCGCCTCTTACAGGGTCAATGAGATCGCCCTGCGTACTCCGGTCAGTGAGGCCAATGGGACGCGCTGGATGGCGCGTTTGTGCAGGTATACCGCGGGGCTGGCACTGCCGCTTGAAGTACTCGGCACCAGCACGTCAACGGCGTCCTGGACCTCCATCAATGCGAGCGCAATGGAGTGCCATTGGAATTTTGATGGAATCGCCGTTTCCGCGGCGGACCGACTCATTTTAGAAGTGTATGCCGTGGATAGCTCCGGAACGACCGTCAGCAAGGCCCTGATTGCTTACGGGGCCGCGGCTGCACACGGGGGAACGGAAGGGGTGCTGATTGTCTCCGGTGAAAAGCTGGCATGGCGTAACTATTCCCGGCTTGCCTTGTCCTTTTCCGTTACCTATGACGAGAGCGTCAGTGTTGGGGGAATTGAATTGGCCTCCCGCAGACACTTTGACGCCCTGGCCGCCAGCGTGGCGGAGACAGGAAAGCAGATTGCCGATGATGCGGACGCCGCCCAGCAGGCCAGGGAGGAAGCCGAACAGATCGCCAGCGGCATGACCATGAAAGCCGGAACGATTACCACCGGCGCTCCCGGCAGTCAGGCCGCGGCGGAACTCAAGCCGGGAAGTACGGCGGGCTCCTACACTCTCGACATGACCATACCGCGCGGGGACGTGGGAACCGTGGACACATCCCAGGCTTACACCTGGACACAGCCACAGACCTATGATGCCACGATCAACGCCTACGGGGGAGTTGATATTCCGCTGGCTACCGGGGCACCAACGGCCACGGCGGCGGTTAATCGGATTCATGCCGCCGGGATGTCAATCGTAGATGAAATGTTCCGGGTCCGTTTTTATTTGGGCGCCAGCACGGCCACCAATAACGCAGTGATAAGCATGCCTGTAGCTAACCAGGTGTTGCAGGTCTACCTGCAAGGGGGGATGACGACAACCGCGCATGTCAATCTCGTCCCCGGCATCCTGGCTTATAACAACTACTCCAATTTTGCCGGGGTTGTCCTCCCGGTAAGGCTCGTTTCCGCAAGCAAGATAACTTTTGCCTTGGGTAAGGTTGCCGTAACGGCAAAAGATGATTTGCCGCTGGATGCTTACACATTGGTTCCGGCCAGCCAGAGCCTTGCATTCGGCGAAATTTTGGACGTTACTTTTACTCCTGACCGGGACGCCGCCGCCGGAGGCTATCATGTCCGCACGCGGGAAATTTTTTGGTCTGAAAACTCTGGAAAATGGTTGGTCAAGACAACTCAAGCCCTGCTTGAGTTGAACGACAATGTAGTTATCCCCGGATGTGTGGCGCGGGTGGTCTACCAGCAATACACCGAGGGCATGATTGACACCGACGAGCGCGGGGCCTTGTGGCTTATTGTCACGGGTGGCACCCCTCATGCCTGTCAGAAAATCGCTACCGTCCGGGGCGTTCACAATTATGAATCATTCGGGCTTCGGGACTATTATTTAAACATCACCAACCAGGCTTCTTGGCCCATTACAGTGGTGGTAGAGGCGGCCACGGTCATGACTTCATGGGACAACGGTCAAAACCCGGCCTATTACGGATTTAAGGCGATTGAAACTAACGCCATCCAATCCGAGACCGTGGAGGAATTTCCGGTGGAATAACAATTTTTGAAAAAAACAATTTACAATTTATCAAATGATGAAAAACGCATCTTTGCATTTCTGCTTTTCTTCTCTTGGCAACTGGGGCGAGTTTACCATGACGGCCGTATTCCAGGACAAGACCGGCTTCATCCAGTCTCGACGCTTCACGCAGGCCGACATTCCCGTCAATCAGGCCCCCGCGCTGTCCGCGGCGGTATCCGCGATTGCCAGCATGGGCGAGGATTGGCAGGCCTCCCAGGTTTGGGCGCGGCTGGATGATTTCATCAATTTTGACCGGCGCACTGA
>ERZ791837.162-NODE-162-length-51527-cov-23.973617_pt1 | contig 51527 bp, 46 predicted proteins | sample MGYA00510292_ERZ791837 | MGnify/ENA primary metagenome ERZ791837 (study PRJEB30046, sample SAMN00715259) | human gut metagenome | study: EMG produced TPA metagenomics assembly of the A metagenome-wide association study of gut microbiota in type 2...
CCACCGGAACTTCGCGGATACTATACAGATAGCATCGATTTCGGCCGTAAACGGGATGCGGAAATGTATCTGAACCGTTTTGCACTAATTAATTAAACTAAAAACATTATTGATTAAATAATTAGCTGTAAATCAGTATAATATGAAAGTAATTATGATTGTTAAATATGATTTACAGGGTTGGGAGCATTATAGACTACTTATATTGTTACTCAGTACTTCTCTTGATTGGGTAAGAACAAATAATGTGTCTCGGATGTGTACATTATGTAACTTGCGTTACTTTGATTTAGAGTTGCCTCTAAATTCCTCTAACTTTAATCATTCTACGATGATAGCTTCTTCGACATTATCAGGCAAGAGATTATATCCTGCATCCTCTGTCGTTTCAACTACGTAGTCTGCGGGAAGGTCTATATTCATAGCTTCCTCTTGCTTACGTTCATATTCATCCCGTAAAGCTTCTAAAGTTTCTTCGTCAGGTATTGTTATAATCTTCGGATTTAATGGAAGTGTTACCTTTCCACTTATGTCCGACATAAAACCAATATAACTACACCTGTAGAAGAATGCGTTAATTGATAGGTTTGAGTAAGTCTCCTTATAAAGGAATGCAGCTATAGCAGCATTGACATCATAAATGATGAAATATGATTTAGCCAATTCATTCAGCGAAGTAACTTTCTCAAAGTCCAGCTTAAATAAGGTGTCCTCCATTCTATTTACGGTAACTTTTACAAACTCAACCTTAGTTAAGTTTTCAATATTATCGTATATAGCATTAAACGCCTTTGTATAGGTAACTTTACAAAATAAGAGTCCCTTTACTAAACGTTTAACAATCTCTTCATTAGAGATTTTAGACACCTGATTTACTGAAATCAGAAAAGAATTAGTTCTATCGAACATTCTCCTTGCTTGTTCTCTATTTGTCATAATCTTTTATTTTAATAGTTAATTATTAATTAGATTATGATATGTGCCTATCAACAGACCACGATTCCACCTCTTAACAATTCTCATAACTCGTATAAGTGCTGTTATATGGACTTGTAACGTTTAAAGATGCTCTTATGCACAATCAAGCGTTTGCTGCTAATGGTCTTGCAGTAATTAATGTACACTAAACCAAAGAACACATTATTTGTACTGCAAAGGTAGTAAAGATTGGCTTATAATGAAATAAAAGCAGCATAAGAGTTTCCTCAAATGCTGCTTATGCTACAATAAGAATTTATTGCTTGGTATAAAGTTCTACATGTCCGTCCTCGTACATCAATTTCATCTTATTGTCAGATATGTTATAATAGTACGTTTCGGGTGAATTATCTCCAAAATCAATAATAAACTTATCCTCCTTATCATCCATTGTATAAGTAAATGGGTCTAAATTGAAAGTGTTGTCATGTATATTCACTGACTCCCAACGACCAGTGCTATCACTGTAAAAAGTGATAATCTCTTTATATCCTTCATCTGTGATATAAACCCAACTACCAACAATGGGAGAAACATTTTGGGTTTCAGAGATTGTGCCGTTCTCAATATTTAGATAAAATGTATAATCTTTCTTCGTTCCGTCATAATATAAGAGGTCTAATTTGTACTTCCATATATTGGTGGAATTGTCAAGTAATGTACATTCTTTCTTGGTGTCAGAGAAAATTTCAAATGGAGGTTTATGCTTCGTGTACCAAACGTTCTTATATGTTTTATAATTAATTCTTGACGCAGTGATTTGTGTTAGAAAATCATTGACATTAACATCAAAATTAACATCAACATTGACGCTAACAGATTCTTCATAAGAAATAGGTGTCCCTCCTACTGCGCCATTGTTTACTTGGCTAACATAAAGTGTATCTCCCATGTCGTTATAGCAACAATTCCCAACGAACACAGATTCCTTGTACCAATCAGTAATATATGCACGATAGTCGTTTTTTATTTCTTTGAGCGTTCCTGCTGCTGTTTTGAACAAGATATTATCTTCATTGTATGACTCACCATTATAACTGACACTCGCAACGAAGATGTTGTTCTTGGCGCAAGCTCCATAGGTGGTAATGCTTGATATTTCAATATCCTTATATTCTCCATATCCAACATGAACTGTACGTTTCTTGTCAAAAGTTCTACTATCAGTCCATTCCCAAAGTTTCTCTTTGGTAGTCCTATCATAAGAGCTAATCCATAGGTGATTATTCTTTAAGCCAGAGAAATGGTTTATATTCCCAAAATAAAAAGACCCTCTGCATTCATAGTCTTTTATATTCAATCCGTAAGTAGAAAATGAATCTCCAGTGCTGTACATTTCGTCCAGTTGAAATTCTTCCAATTCCTCATCGCCACAAGAACTAAATCCTGCGCACACAGCAATCAATAATGAAGTTGTTAATAATCTCAATGTTTTCATATCAAATTAGCTATCAAATTAAAAATTATGGATATTGTTTTCTTTAATTCGTTTTATGATTCTGTTTTTAATCGGGTCAAGAATAAAAAAACTAATAATAACGAACAAGAGTACTCCTAAAAAGGCAAGAACCATAATAAGACTTATTCTGTCTTTCCAACCATTGTTATTAAATTCGTCAGAAAACAAGTAGCATGGAATTAGAATGATAGGAATTAGAAACATCTGTATCCATGCAATAGAAAGAACTGTTTGATAAAGCTTACTTTCTCTTAGAGCTTCTTCTATTAAAGCCTCTTCCTCTTCTTGTATTCTCTGTTGTTCTTGTCGCTCACGTGCAACAATTTTATCATGGGCACGTTGTGCTAATAGTTGTTTTTCCTTTTCAAGTTCAAGTTGTTTTCTTCTGATAAAGTACTTCTCAATATCTGATAAACTTTTGGGAGCGAATGTATCTCTTTGCAATTCATCAATCATAAAAGAATATTGATTTGTTCCGTCTAACTGCAAAGCAAAAATTATATCATCAACAAACGCAGGATGCAACATATACGAAGCACTCTTTGTGCTGATTAAAATAGATTGGTTTACTGGAATATATTTCCATGTAGCATTAGTTACTTCTCCACTTACAGAGATTATCAGACTACCGTCATGCTGAAATAAGTATATCTCTTTGCAACCGGAGTCATTGAAAACAGACCACGATTTAGAGCAAAGAATGGCTTCTACATCTAAACTCTCGCTAAATTTCTTATATCTATTAAGAATATCCAGTAAGTAGGTTTTCATATTTGCACCTTTATGCTCACCTGCTCCCTACAATGAGCCATAAATAAAAAGGTGTGGGAACATACTGTCTTATCTCATTCTCTGGCTCTCGCATTGCCTTTGGTACGGATAAAACAGCAGCCCACACCAATTCGACAATATCTAAAGCCTTATAGGAATATATAAGGTAGGTATATATCAAATGATGTGGTGCTACTGCTATCATCTTCGTACCGTTGTCAAATTTGCGAGATTTGAGAATGGAAGATAATTTCAATAACACCTTTCGTTAAATATGTCCTTCCAACTCCCTAACGCATTAGTTCATTGGAATTGATGCAAAGATAATGAAAGGTTTTAAATCATTAGGTATGAAGTGTGGATTAATAGTAAATTCTATGCCCTCAAACATACTCTGAATAGGTTGTAGAGTTAAAGTTTATTGTTCCGGCTGATTTTTAGGTAGGACAAATTCGGATTGGAGTATATAAAACTGCCCTTGCTCTAAATTTGTCCTGCCTTTCAAAGTGACTTCACGACATCAACCCTGCTCTGACAAGTAACCTCTTGACTTGTGTAATTTGAAACTTGCATCCCTTAGATGTAACAAAGCCTTGCTCATTCAACAGACAAGTCATTTCGGATAATGATTTGCCTTGCATTGACAGCGACCGTAACAGTGCTATCGCTCTCATGTTATTTGGATTGTTATCCGCTTTAGCCTTGTTGGTAACGATACTATGTTGAACAGCTTGTTCAAATTTATTCATCAAATTCTCCGCTTTACCAAGCTGCACACCCCTTGCTTTCTTGGCTTGAAGTGATTGTTTGGTTCTCTGACTGATTAGTCCTGCTTCATATTCAGCTATGCTGCTGATGATATGCAGAATTAGTCTGTTAGCTTGTGGAAAGTCACAAAAGACAATCTCAACATCACTCTCCAACAACTTGGAAGTAAACGCTACATTCCTTGACAGCCTATCCAATTTAGCTACAATCAGAATAGAGTTAGTTTTCCTGCACATCGCTAAAGCTGCAAGAAGTTGAGGTCTGTTAGATTTCTTCCCACTCTCCGTTTCAATGTATTCAGCAAGTATAGGCTTGTTTTTCACATGGTTGTGTATAATCTCTCGTTGTGCTTCTACACCAAGACCCGATATTTGCTGTTTCATGGTGGATTGCCTTAGATATGCTATATATGTCTTCATAATTCACAATTATTAATAGTTGGTTACAAGTGCTGAATGTTCGTTCAGCTTATGTAAGTAAGGACACCCAACTTAAAAATTGAATGTCCTTTTTAACGCTATAACTGTCCTTCATCAGCAAAGCTGTAATATCCTGCATCTGTTAATATGAGGTGGTCTGTTACTGTTATTCTCATAAGTCTTGCAGCTTCTTTGACCTGCTTAGTAATCTCCATATCCTGCCTGCTTGGTTTCATGCTACCGCTTGGGTGATTATGTGCAAGAATGATAGCTACTGAATTGGTAAGCAATGCAGCTTGTAGGATAACTCTGACATCAGCACAAGTTTCAGTAATTCCACCCTCTGATATGAGAGTGTAGCCTAAAACTTGGCTGGATTGGTTTAGAAACAAGACTTTAAAATATTCTTTGTAACAGATTGTACCTTCCTTATATGTAGGAAGCAAGTATTTATAAGCATCCTCCGAACTATATATTTTATTCCGGCTTTTTGAAGTGGATTTGTAAATGAGTTCCACTTCTCCAACAGTATAGTCTATATTCATAATGTCAAGTATTAAAATGGTCTATCGCCATATTCATAAACAAGAATTGAATTGCATACTCTATCGTAGAATGAGAACCCACAGCAAGTATGGAAGTAGCTTTCATAAACTGCAGCATATTCACCATGCTGTCTGCTGTTCCTATCCAAAAATGAATCAAACTTGTGCAGCCAATATTTAAGTGCTTGCAAGCGTTTGATATATTGCAGATTGTTCTTACAGTAGCATAATTTCTCTTGTAAAGAGGTGATATGATTGATAGCATTTTCAATTTTAGATTTATCCATGATTGTAATATTTGATGGTTAATAAAATGAAGAAAGGACAACTAACTTAATAGCTGCCCTTTCCTCTGTCAATCAACAATCCACTCAGCCCAAGAACCAAGCGTATTTGTTATCAAGTCCTTGCAGGACATTGTTAATTCCTACACTGACTTCCGTAGCGTTTACGGCTCGTTGCAGATAAGTATCAATGTAGCTTCCCTTGTTAGCCTGCGTCAAAAGGTTGTGGAAATCGAACATTGATATGGCGTTGTCCTTTGCTCCGAACACTTCGTTGTGGTAGTAGTCGCGACAAACAGAATTAATCTGACTGTCCGTAATCAGAAGTTTTGGAATAGCTTTCTGCCTTGCAGGTGACAATGCTTGAAACATTCTCATCCGTCCGACAATCTGTGCAAATTGTGTCTCGGACAATGAAGTGTTGGTAAGTGACTGCATCAAGTGGATTTCTTTTGCAGGATTGAAGCTGTGGAACAATTCAAGTACGTTTCTGTAAAGTTCGCTGATATTGGTTACTTCCATATTGAACTTGACACCTTCTCCCGTTAAAATCTGATTGGAACAGATTCTAACTCTCCAGCCCACAAAAACAGAAAATTTCTCCAAGCCTTTGGATGCACGATAAAGGTTGAGGTCTGAATAGTTCCTTACCCCACCGATGCACAGTTCAAGCCTTTGCCCTCTTATCGTTTCGATAATGGTTGGAATGGTAAAGGCAAATGCAAGACGTTGGTAGAATTGTGTCTTTTCACATTCTAACAGTTCCGATGCTTTCTTGCCCAAACTTTGGGGAGTTCTACCGCGTACAATGTGTGAAACTCTAATATCCGGCTCGTTCACCCTTTCACCTGCATAGAATGAGCAAGCCGCATCATGCACACATGAAATAAAGTCTTGATGTGCGATAGTCAATTCTTGGTTAGCCCAAGTTGGAACAACGCATTTGTTTGTAAGCTCGTCCACAGTGATTGCATCGGTGTTGGCTTCCAAAAAGTTCACGCTCGGCTGTATGGTTGGTTCGTCTTGGATAATGGTAGCTTCTTCCGCATACTCGCCTAAGTTAAATCTCGATTGGTTCTGTGCCATGATAGGCATAATTTGTAATGCTTCCATAATGAATTTGAATTAAAAGATTATTGATTGAATGGATTTAACAAGAACAAACCCTAAACACAAGTGAATTTCTTCGCTTGCATCTAAGGCTTGTTCTATGTCTTTCCCTAGATATTCTTTTAAAAGAAATTCGGAGCATTAGTAAATTATTGCTCGGCTACGGGAATAGAATTGTGAACATATACGCTGCTGACAAAAGGCATTCTTTTTCATGGATGATGTGAGGTAATAGTATCATCGTGAAGTAAAGAATGCTTTTTTCTTCCATGCCCATGAGGGGGCATAAAAAGGTAGTGTACCTCCGTTTTTATCATCCAGCACAGCATGGGGAAGTGAATTACGATATGAAGATATGTTCAAATAAAAAAAAGAGTCCCCACTTTCATCAGCGGAAACTCTTCGTTTATAAATGATTTGATAAAGTTAAATATTAATGATAGAGTACCTTTTTAAAACAGACCCTATAAAACTAACTTTCATCAAAAAAAGTACTATCCTATATCAATGGTTCTAATATTCTGATAGCTTTTTGATTTCCTATTTTACACTCTTGAATTTTGAAGAAATCTTTTATAGTCATGGCTGTAATCGCATTTTTAGGCGCAGTCTTAACCAATGCGTATAAACGCTTTAATTCTTTTTTGATATATTCACGAGTGTATTTCTCGCCAATCTTAAAGGAGTTTTTAAGGAGTTGAACAAACTCTACTCCGCTTGTTTTTTCTCTATAGTTTTTCATAATCATGGCTTCTTTGATTTTTTTGAATGAATAATTGTTTACTTCAATAACTTCTTTGCCTACCGTATTGTAAGCATCAATAATAAAAGCATCAACTTGTCTGATGTCACTGATAAACGATTGTGCCAATGGAGAGTTTCTGTCATCCTTCAACGATTCCAGTAATTCAACGATACGCTTTCGGCTTTCTTTGATAGAACTGCTCTTATCCATTAGGCTCAATCTTTCCTTATCGCCCAATTTGTAAAACAGAGGTTGGGTCAGCTTCGGTAAAAACAAACTGCTTTCCTTGTATCGGTTCACTACTGAATCAATATTATTGTAAGCAGACTTAACCAATGCTTCATCAACAAAATTGTCAATCGCAAAATAGTTGGTCTTTCCGTCTTTTAGCATCCGGTTATATGGCAGTATATCCAATGCAGCCTTATAAGCATCTCGACTTTCTGAAGATGTTGCACATTCATAAAGATTTTTAATAGTCTTGTAAGCATCCTTGCAACCTTTGAGATATTCCTTGATGCCTGCTTTGGTGCGTATCGGATAGTTCTCATTGGCATTGACAATATGAATAGCCAAAGAAGTACCGTTTCTGAATCGTCCAACTGCTTGTACCGCATCAGTGCATGGGTCAATGATTGTGTATTCTGCAAAATACGGTTCAGTGACAAATACTATATCGGGTTGTTCCTCCAGTTCAATATCTACAGCCGTATAAAATCTACAAGTAAACCACATATAAGGCATTTTATGCTTACTGTTCCAGTGTTCATAAGCTTGTTTGAATCCTTTCTTCTTCAACTTCTCAACACTTTTCTCTGCACAAAATACTGCGGACTCATTTTCAATTCCCAATTTGCTCATCAACTGGTGTATCATATCAACACTGTTGGCAAAGAAACAAATACTACGTGGTTGCTCTTGTTGTGCTTTTATCTGTGGTAGAATTTCTTTCAATGCTTCCAAAACATTGTTGGTCTGCACAATGCTGATAGGACGTTTGTAGTCAAAGGTCGGCTGTATTTCTACTATTTTGAAACCTTGACTTTCAAAACGTGGGTCACTCGGTAGTATGGGAGTGGCTGAAACAAATGCCTTTTCTCTGAATTTAAAGAAATCATCCATAGGAAGAATTATATCCGCTCTGTAATCGACATCCTTTATCAGCTTGTCGCATTCATCGGATAGGAAGAAGCACATATTATATATGTCAAGTTCGAGTTCTTCAAAGGCTCGTTTGGTTTTAGTAAATCCTTCGGGAGTGCTTATCAACTTGATAAACTTTCCTACGGCTAATGTCTTTTCAATATAATCAATGACTTCTTCTGTTGTCACCCCTTGCTTGACACCGAACAGATTGTCATTCTTATGCTTCGGGTCTTTGCACTTGCCAATGATAGGCGGAACATTGGGAACGATAATAACAGAATGTCGCTTAGCCTTTATTTCGGAGTAGGTTGCACCCAATCCAGTTAATGTCTTACAAAGGATAGTGTTTGTTTCTATCTGTGGCAGGACTTCTGTCAAGTACTGGATTTTACCAGCTATTTTATATATAGGTATATATTCCTTTTTCATTTGTGTGGATTTAAAAAGGAGAGAGGAAATTTGCACTTCCTCTGCTCCGTTTAGATTTAGCGAATTAATCCTTTCTCTTGCAAGTACGAAACAATGTCCTCGTCTCGATTTACAAAGAAGAAGATGTTACCGAATTTGAAGTTGGCTACTGCTGTTAGCTGCCCTCTACGGTCTCTGAACTCGGGTGTAAACTGAATGTTTACAGCCTTACTTTCCACAAACAGTTTGAGCATATTCTTTCGATACTCGTTACCGTTAGTTTGGTCTGACTTCTGAACTTCTGACGGTTCTACTCCAAAATCCTCACTCTTGCCAGTAGAAAGGTATGTCATAAGCCAGTTTGCAGATTCATCGTTCAACTGATACGCGAAGCGTTTCACGTATGTGCTTTCGACCTTTATCACTTCGTAGCCGTCCTCGTCAATGTCGAAGAAGATGTTCAACCTGTCAAAGCGTGACATCATGGACTTCAATTCTTCATGCGCAGCCACATTATTATATGGTTCGCGATTACTTGAAACGACACTTTCAAAATTGAAGGTAATCATTTGTCACCTCCTTCCTCTGGATATGGAATATCGGGATAGATGCTCCAACCAATTCTTTTGAATTGCCAAGCAGGAAAGTCATCATCTTCACATGAGAAAAATTGATTCTCATTCAAATCCCAAGATTTCCATACCCTGCATTTAAGCCTCTCTCTGATTTCGGGAAGTGCAGCATCTACACGCTCCACATCAAAACCTCTTGTGGTAGTTTCTTGCCTTTTATCCGGGAATCTTTTCCTCATGGTACATGCTGCTATCATAAAACGCCATTTCCCGTTTATGAACTCTTGTAATAAGGCTTCATCCCGTTTGGTTTGTGAAGGGAATAAAGGCACGTGCACAAAACCTTCCGCATCTTGTTTTATTATGGGGAAACCTAATCGCTCTATAATATCAAGCCTTTCGTCTTCACTTTTTACAAGTTCGGGAAGCCACTTCAAATCTTCCAAAGGATTCTTAGGCATGGAAAGTTGAATTTTTCCTTCACCGTTTAAAAACTGTATTCCATTGCTCCCATTAATAGGGGCTGTTTTATTCTTCTTTTTGCTCATATAAAAATAATTAATAATTAAATGGTAATCAAAATAGAGGCCTCTTGTTTTCTTGATTATGGCGCAAAGGTAGAGGAAGTAAATGGAGCTAAGTGGAACTAAAAGGTGGGAAAAAATCGATAGAAAATTCCAAAAAGTTAAGCCTATGTTATTTGATTATGTATTTATTGTACTTTTTCATTTCCTTTCTGACGAATGTTTGCTTCTCTTTATTAGAGTATTCAATATTAAAGTCTTTATCAAGCACTCCTAATATTCCTGCAATATCATATAGGAACGCATATTGTTCATTGGTAAATAGAAAATCCCCTCTCTTAAAAATACCAGCAAATTGAAACTCTGTACCTAATGTATATAGTAATGTACCCACATAGTGAGAGTCTATTCTTTTTTGCAAGGTTGATTCTATGGCAAGAATTGTTTTAACTCCTTTCAAAGTAAATCCAATCGGTTGTACAGTTTTCCCATGTTCGTTCTTTGCATAATATGGAGTAACACCGTCCTTGAACTTATATCCAAAGTAGAGGCGAATATCAATATCATCTTCCTTTTCAAACGCAACAATTCGCTTATAGTTTTTACTGGCATTATATTCAAATAGAAGAACTTTTGTATCGTTATTATCAATCGGAGATTTTATATCTTCATTCCAAAGGAGTTCGGCATACAAGAACTTATAAAACTGCATCATTTTCTCAGGTGAATATATTGTAGCCAATTCCTTGTTAAGAGTATCGAATAATAACCGGGTCGTTTCTCCGCATGGAAAATCAAATTGGGTCTTCCCATTATATTTGATTTGGATAGAATCATGTTTTTGGATGCCGTATAAGAGCTTAACAAGTCTCGCCAAGTCAATAACTTTAGAGCTTTGGTATCTTCTGATGCGTTTAAGGGTAGTTGTTATAATATCTAAAAGAGTTTCTTGGTATTCTGTTTGTGAGAAAAGTTGGGATAGCTCTTTGTATCTCGTAGAACATTGAATAATTTGTGGCAATGTATTTTTCACTTGTACGAGGTCATATCCATTAATTATGTTAGAATTGTTGGTATTCATCTTTTTAGCTTTAAGTTTAAACGCAAAATTAAAAAATAATCCCCACCTACATTGCTACAAGTGGGGAATTATTGGTTTAGAGCAAATTCTTCATTGCTTCATCTACTTGCTCGTTGTCGAAGCTATCCAAATATATTTGAGTAGTCGCTAAGTCTGAATGTCCCAATGCTTCACTTATCAATGCTATGTTTACTCCCGATTTCTTAAGAACACTCGCGAATGAATGGCGCGCCACATAGGTTGTTATATTAGCTTCAATTCCCAATCGCTTACCGAGTGTCTTTAGAATGTCATTTACCTTGCCACGTATTTTATGAATCCTATTCTGCTTCTGCAAAGCTGTTTTATGGACTTTTACGTTCAATATCGGGAATAGATAACCATTACTCTCATCGGTGTATTTTTTAATAATTTGCATAGCTTCTTGGGGTATTCCAATCTTGATTAGCTTACCAGTTTTCTGACGGATATAGTGTAACCTACCATTAACGATATTCTCTTGTGTTAAATTAGCAATATCAGTAAAGTTTATACCGCCACACAGATAGCTGAATATAAAAATGTCTTTACTTAACTCCACATATTTTTTCTGTCCTATCGGTTGGGAAGTTTCTGTAAACTTCAACATATCCGTTTTAGCTATGGCTCTCTTTTGAGTAGAAGTGTCGAATTTACTGATTTTATATTCTTGAAAAGGATAATCTGACAAATGGGCACATCTTTCTTTTATTGCTTTATTATATGTGCTTCGTAAGGTACGGAACATTAAACTGATTGTTGTTTCTTTGTTGCCATTACTCCGAAGCCATTTTTCATATTTTTCGAGCCATGCCACATTTATGGTGTTAAAGGGTATTTCCAATTTTCCATTAGTAAATCTTTTCAAAGAGTTATAGGAATTAAGGTAAACCAGCCTATTGCCACATTTGTTGTTAATCTCACATTGAGCAATTATTTCTTTATAAAAGCAATCTACGTTTTTAGCAACCAGTAGCTTTTCATTTGCTTCAATCAGAGTTGCAGCCGAGTATTCTTTTTGGTCGGACTTTATTTCAAGCATTTTCTTTTGAAGTTCCAGCTTCTTATCAAGAATAATCTTTTGAAGATACTCCAAGTTAGGACATTTAGGTTTCGGCTTATTTTTCTGAAAGTCCCAAAACTTGGGATTTACAGATATTCCCAAACTTTGGTATTTCTTCTTTCCGTCTTTACTGATACGAAGCATTAGAGGGTGTTCGCCATTAGATAGGGTCTTGGATTTGTAACAAACCACTGAAATTGTAGCATCCATGTTCATTTTTGGTTTAACTCTCGGTTTAACTCACTTGGTTAAACCAAAGGTAAACCGCCCCATTCGGAGAATAAAAAAAGGAGCTACATTTTACCGTAACTCCTTGACTCTCATCCGTCGGGGTAGCGGGATTCGAACCCACGACCCCCTGCTCCCAAAGCAGGTGCGCTAACCGGACTGCGCTACACCCCGAATACTTTACTTCTGAAAAGCGAGTGCAAAGGTAAAAATAATTCTGATACCAACCAAACATTTAGGCAAGTTTTATGCAATTAAAATTACATTTTCAGATAGAAATCTTTCGTTAAAGCTACATATTCAGGGGTAAACTCATTGTGATTCACCTCAATACAGAGTTTCTCTTCTCTACACTCTTTTGCTTCAAAACCAAAGTTCAGCAATACCCGTCTGCACGGTTTTCCGGGCTTGGTGAAGACTTGCACACGATGCAATGGAAACAACTTATGGTTCCAAGCTGTATCCACAACCGTTTTTTCAGCTTCCGCTGGAATAATGATGCTTACGACTCCTTGCTCTTCAAGCAAAGATGCCGAACGATGAAACAGTAAATCGTAATTCAAATTGCCCGCATGCCGTGCTGTGCACCTTTGTTCGTCAGGACATTTCAACGCATCTATAAAATAGGGAGGATTGGAAACGATGAGGTCAAATCTGTTTTCCGGCTGATAATCTCGGAAATCATGACATATGACCTCTACTCTATCGGCCCATGGAGAGTGAGATACATTTTCTGTGGCTTGTCCGGCTGCAGCCGCATCTATCTCGATTGCAGTAATCCGGGCATGCGGATTCCTTTGCGCTAACTGTAAGGCTATTAATCCGGTACCGGTTCCAACGTCCAGTATACGCTTTGCTTTGTCTGCCGGGGCCCATGCCCCAAGTAGTACACCATCTGTGCCGACCTTCATGGCGCATTTATCATGAAATATGGTAAATTGTTTAAACTTAAAAGATGATTTTGGCATGTTTATCTTCTTTAATTGGGCTCAAAAATAATCAAAGCCTGCATATTTGTCATAAAATTGGCACTGTTTTTGTCTTTTTAAAGGGTGAAGAACGTTTATTTATGAAGAAATAGCTTAACTTTGCAGGCGCTTTATTGGCCTGCCAATATGACATAAACTAAAAAGAAAGAAATGAAGAAAAGAAATTACCTGAGTGATGTCGAAGATAGAAGCGGAAACGCTTTCTCTGTAATTGCTGATTTTGAGGGGAATGAAGAACAATTGATGGACATTGAGGTAGAAGAGGTTTTACCGATATTGCCTCTCCGAAATATGGTATTGTTCCCTGGGGTGTTTATGCCGGTATCTGTAGGAAGAAAATCTTCCCTCAAATTGGTGCGTGAAGCAGAAAAGAAAAATTCTTATATAGCTGTTGTATGCCAAAAGGTGGCTGAAACAGAGACACCTCTGTTTGAGGATTTACATACCATCGGTACAGTTGCCAAGATAGTACGTGTGCTTGAAATGCCAGACCAGACGACTACAGTCATTCTGCAAGGCTCCAAACGTATGGAACTGAAGGAGATTACGGATACGACTCCTTATCTGAAGGGACGGATAGCTACGCTGAATGAAGAACTTCCGGAGAAGAATGACAAGGAATTCCATGCATTGGTAGAGGCGTGTAAAGACTTGACAGTACGCTACATCAAGTCATCCGATATGTTTCCGCAGGATTCGGCATTTGCCATCAAGAACATTACCAATCCAATGTTTTTGGTAGACTTTATCTGTACGAACCTGCCACTCAAGAAAGACGAAAAGATAGAACTGCTCCGTATCGACTCTTTGCGGGCGCGTACCTACCGCCTGCTTGAGATTCTGAATCGTGAAGTGCAGCTTGCCGAAATCAAAGAGTCTATCCAGATGCGTGCACGTGAGGATATAGACCAGCAGCAGCGTGAGTATTTCCTGCAGCAGCAGATTAAAACCATTCAGGATGAGCTGGGTGGCGGCGGTCAAGAGCAGGAAATAGAGGAGATGCGTAAGAAGGCGGAGACCATCAAATGGAATGATGAGGTGAAGGCTACGTTCCTGAAAGAGGTGGATAAGTTGGAACGTACCCATCCCCAGTCTCCCGACTATAGCGTGCAGCTGAACTATCTGCAGACGATGCTTAGTTTACCGTGGGGCATTTATACGACGGATAATCTGAGCCTTGTCAATGCAGAAAAGACACTGAACAAAGACCATTATGGTTTGGAGAAGGTGAAGGAACGCATTCTGGAACATCTTGCTGTATTAAAGCTGAAGGGCGATATGAAGTCCCCCATCATCTGTCTGTATGGCCCTCCAGGTGTGGGAAAAACCTCTTTGGGGCGTTCCATTGCTGCCGCTTTGAAGCGTAAGTATATCCGTATGTCGCTGGGAGGCGTGCATGATGAAGCTGAGATTCGCGGTCATCGTAAAACCTATATCGGTGCCATGCCGGGACGGATTATCAAGAATCTGATAAAGGCAGGCTCCTCCAATCCGGTATTTATTCTGGATGAAATAGACAAGGTGAGTGCTGACCGCCAGGGAGACCCCTCCTCTGCCCTCCTCGAAGTGCTCGACCCGGAACAGAACACTACATTCCATGATAACTTTCTGGATGTGGACTATGATTTGTCTAAAGTGATGTTCATCGCTACTGCCAATAATCTGAATACCATCCCCGGACCGTTGCTGGACCGTATGGAGCTGATTGAGGTAAGCGGCTATATCACGGAAGAAAAGATTGAGATTGCCCGCCGCCATCTGGTTCCGAAGGAATTGGAGGCAAACGGTATGAAAAAGAATGATATCAAGATTCCGAAGAACACACTGGAAGCCATTATAGAGAATTATACCCGTGAGAGCGGCGTGCGCGAACTGGAAAAGAAAATCGGAAAGATACTCCGTAAATCTGCACGCCAATATGCTACGGACGGTTATTTTGCGAAGACCGAAATAAAACCGGGAGACTTGTATGAATTCCTGGGTGCACCCGAATATACCCGGGACAAGTATCAGGGTAATGAGTATGCAGGGGTGGTGACCGGTCTGGCGTGGACTGCCGTAGGTGGTGAAATACTTTTCGTGGAAACCAGCCTGAGCCGTGGCAAGGGTGGACGTTTGACATTGACCGGCAATTTGGGTGATGTAATGAAAGAGTCGGCCATGCTGGCATTGGAATACATCAAGGCGCATGCCTCCCTGCTGAATCTTGACGAAGAGATTTTTGATAACTGGAACATCCATGTCCATGTGCCCGAAGGCGCCATTCCGAAAGACGGTCCGTCTGCCGGTATCACGATGGCTACCTCCCTCGCTTCTGCCCTCACCCAGAAAAAGGTGAAGGCCAATCTTGCCATGACGGGAGAGATAACACTTCGCGGTAAGGTACTTCCGGTAGGAGGCATCAAGGAGAAGATACTGGCTGCCAAGCGTGCCGGTATCAAGGAGATTATCTTGAGCGACGAGAACCGCAAGAATATAGAAGAGATACAGGATATATATCTGAAAGGACTGACTTTCCACTATGTGAAAGATATTAAGGAAGTGTTTGCCATTGCGCTGACTGATGAAAAAGTAGCCGATGCCATCGACTTGTCCGTAAAGAAAGAAAAGACCGAAAAGAAAGAGGAATGACATTCGAGTTACAATATACAGACAGCAAGACCAATGCACGTGCCGGACTGATTACTACTGACCACGGGCAGATTGAGACACCTATCTTTATGCCGGTAGGTACAGTGGGAACAGTGAAAGGCGTGCATCTGCCTGAGCTGAAAGAGGACATAAAGGCGCAGATTATATTGGGTAATACCTATCATCTTTATCTGCGTCCGGGACTGGAAGTGATAGAAAAAGCCGGTGGACTGCATAAGTTCAACGGCTTTGACCGTCCTATGCTGACAGATAGTGGCGGCTTCCAGGTATTTTCGTTGTCCGGTATCCGCAAGTTGCGCGAAGAAGGTGCGGAATTCCGTTCACACATCGATGGTAGCAAGCATATCTTTACACCGGAGAAGGTGATGGATATAGAACGGACTATCGGTGCAGACATCATGATGGCCTTTGATGAATGTCCTCCGGGGGATTCGGACTACGAATATGCCAAAAAATCACTGGGATTGACACATCGCTGGCTAGACCGTTGTATCAAGCGTTTCAACGAAACAGAACCGAAGTACGGTTATCAGCAATCCTTATTTCCCATTGTGCAGGGGTGCGTCTATCGCGACCTCCGCGAGCAGTCGGCAGAGTTTGTTGCCTCTAAAGGTGCTGACGGTAATGCCATTGGCGGTCTGGCTGTGGGCGAGCCTGTAGACAAGATGTACGAGATGATTGAGCTGGTGAACGGTATTCTTCCCAAAGACAAGCCTCGCTATCTGATGGGAGTCGGGACCCCGGTAAACATTCTAGAGGGCATTGAACGCGGTGTCGATATGTTCGACTGTGTGATGCCTACCCGCAACGGACGCAACGGCATGTTGTTTACCAAGGACGGCATCATGAACATGCGCAACAAAAAATGGGAAATGGATTTCTCTCCCATTGAAGCAGACGGTGCCTCCTACGTAGATACCATGTACAGCAAGGCATACTTGCGCCATCTGTTCCATGCACAAGAGCTGCTTGCCATGCAGATAGCATCTATCCACAACTTGGCTTTCTATCTGTGGCTGGCAGGCGAGGCACGTAAGCATATCATTGCAGGCGACTTTGCTACCTGGAAACCGATGATGGTGAAACGCGTATCGACAAGATTATGAGAAAAATGAACTGGAGGATATGGAAGAATATAAAGCTGCCGAGAGGTAAATTCCTGAAGCGGCTGGACTGGTACATCATTAAGAAGTTCCTGGGTACATATGTCTTTGCCATCGCATTGATTATCTCCATTGCGGTGGTGTTCGACTTCAACGAGAAGATGGACCGCTTCATGTCTCATGAAGCGCCGTGGAATGCTATTGTCTTTGATTATTATCTGAACTTCATCCCCTACTTTGCCAATCTGTTCAGTCCGCTGTTCGTGTTTATCGCAGTAATCTTCTTTACTTCCAAACTGGCGGAGAACTCGGAAATTATTGCTATGTTCTCTACGGGAATGAGCTTCAAGCGTATGTTGCGTCCTTATATGGTATCTGCGGCAATCATTGCGGTAGTGACGTTCTGCCTCGGGTCTTATGTCATTCCCAAAGGCAGTGTGACACGTATCAATTTTGAGGACAAGTACTACAAACCCCGTAAAGCGAATACGGCACGAAACATCCAGCTGGAAGTGGATTCGGGGGTAATCGCCTATATCGAACGTTTTGAAGACTACAGTAAGACCGGTTATCGCTTTTCTTTGGACAAGTTCAATGACAAGCAATTGGTCTCCCACCTTACGGCCCGTTCCATTACCTACGACACGACGGCCGTGCATAAGTGGAAAATCAAGGATTATATGATTCGCCAGATGGATGGCATGAAGGAGAGTATCACGAAGGGTGACCGCATAGACACCACCCTTTTTATGGAGCCTGCCGACTTCTTGATTATGAAGAACCAGCAGGAGATGTTGACCAGCCCTCAGCTAAGCGAGTACATCAGCAGGCAGCGGCAACGCGGTTTTGCCAACATTAAGGAATTTGAGATAGAGTACCACAAACGCATTGCCATGTCGTTTGCTTCCTTTATCCTGACGCTGATTGGAGTGTCTTTGTCTTCCAAGAAAACGAAAGGTGGAATGGGATTGCATTTAGGTATTGGCTTGGCATTGAGTTTCTCTTATATTCTGTTTCAGACCATTGCTTCTACATTTGCCGTGAACGGCAACATGCCTCCAGTCATCGCTGTGTGGATACCGAATATAATGTATGCCTTCATTGCATTCTATCTATATAGGAAAGCGCCGAAATAAGCATTCTAAACCTCTACTTCAGCTTGCTCAAGTTGAGGTTTGGCGTACTAAAGTAGAGGTTTAGGATGTTTGTCTCTGGAAGCCCATTAAAATAAGAAGCCCCTCCCACTCTTGCGTTGTACAAGTGCGGGAGGGGCTTTTTGTTGTATTCATTTTCCTCTTTTGTTCTGTTCCCTTTTTTGCCGGAAAGAGACGTCGGTTTCTAGGGAACACCCTCACTTTCGTCTTACAGGTTCTTTAAGTTGCTGTTGTATGCACCGGGCATCAGCAAGCTTAATTCAAGTAAGCGGAAAGTTCTGCAGCAGAGATGTTTTTGGCAATAATTACACCATTATCATCCAGTAAATAGTTAGTGAATCCGCGGCCCAAGCGATATTTCTTAAAGAGGCCGGAATATTCGCCTTTAGTTTCCACGAAACAAGTGGGCGTAACTATTTGGTCCTTACGGATGGTTTCTTCAAAGATTGACTGATACTCATCGAATGAAACTGAAACCATCTTCACATTGTTGCGGGCAGTAGAGCGAAGCGCATTGCTCAAACTTGCGTTTTGCATCCGGGACTGCGCGTCGTAACTTGCCCAAAAACTGAGCAATACATACTTTCCTTTCAAGTCTGAAAGTTCGGTTTGGGATTGCTCTGCCGACATGGTTTGGATTTTGAAATCCGGGGCCATGTCACCCACATTCAAACCTCCGGTAGGTTTGTCTTTTTCTACAAAAGAAGTCAAGGAACTTATTAGTAATACAACAAAAATCCATTTTGCATATTTCATGCGGCACGGTTTTGGTTAATACTATCCGGGACTGTCCTTCAACAGTGATTTCTTCCCGGAACATCGTCTTGTCAAAGCCTTGAATAGTGATAAATACACTGATAATCAAAGCTTTTAATTGTGAAATCGGGTGCAAAGGTAAGTAATTCCTAAACAAACTTCCAAATAAACAAGCATTTTTCTCACTTTTTAGAGGCATATTTTTATGTTATTTAGCATAAATAGTGGGAATTTTCCTTACTTTTGTAGCCTATTATTCTATCAAAAAGATGACTTATGCAACCATTGAACACTGAACTCATCCTAATACGTATTACGGGTGAAGACCGTCCGGGACTGACAGCTTCCGTGACGGAAATTCTGGCGAAATATGATGCTACCATTCTGGATATTGGCCAGGCAGATATTCACAATACTCTTTCGTTGGGCATTTTGTGCAAGACGGAAGAACAACACTCGGGGTTCATTATGAAGGAACTGCTTTTCAAGGCTTCCTCCCTGGGCGTGACTGTCCGTTTCTACCCCATTACTACCAAAGAGTACGAGGATTGGGTGAATATGCAGGGAAAGAACCGCTATATTCTTACTTTATTGGGGCGTAAGTTGTCTGCCCGTCAAATATCTGCCGTTACCCGTATTCTTGCAGAGCAAGGCATGAATATCGATGCCATCAAGCGCCTTACAGGACGTATCCCGCTGGACGAATGCGAATCGCGTACACGCGCCTGCATCGAATTTTCCGTTCGTGGCACTCCGAAAGACCGTATTGCCATGCAAGAACAGTTGATGAAACTGGCAACCGAACTGGAAATGGATTTCTCTTTCCAGTTGGACAATATGTACCGCCGGATGCGCCGCCTCATTTGTTTCGATATGGACTCTACGCTGATTGAAACGGAAGTGATTGATGAATTGGCCATACGTGCAGGTGTGGGCGACCAGGTGAAGGCTATTACCGAACGTGCCATGCGTGGTGAGATAGATTTCATCGAGAGCTTTCGCGAACGAGTGGCTTTGTTGAAAGGATTGGATGAGTCCGTGATGCAGGAGATTGCAGAAAATCTTCCCATTACGGAAGGTGTGGATCGCCTGATGTATGTTTTGAAGAAATACGGTTACAAGATAGCTATTCTTTCGGGAGGGTTTACCTACTTCGGGCAGTACCTCCAGAAGAAGTACGGTATAGACTATGTGTATGCCAACGAGTTGGAAATAGAGGATGGCAAACTGACCGGCCGCTATCTCGGTGATGTAGTCGACGGTAAGCGTAAGGCGGAGTTGCTGCGTTTGATAGCTCAGGTGGAGAAAGTGGATATTGCGCAGACTATTGCTGTGGGCGACGGTGCCAACGACCTGCCCATGCTGGGAATTGCCGGCCTTGGAATCGCTTTCCATGCAAAGCCCAAAGTAGTTGCCAATGCCAAGCAATCCATCAACACCATCGGCTTAGATGGCGTACTTTACTTTCTGGGATTTAAGGATTCATACATTGATATTCCCCGTTGAAGGCAGATGCTTGAAACAAATTTGCAAGCCCTTGATATAATTATTGTCCCAAGGGCTTATTTTTTTACTGTAAGAGTCTATTTTATAAGTCTTTTTCCTATCTTTGTACGCAAATTTAAAAGAGATACATGAAGTTTTCAGAACTACATTTAAATGGCGATGTGCTGGAGGCACTGGATGCCATGCGCTTTGAAGAGTGCACCCCCATACAAGAAAAATCAATTCCCGTCATACTCGAAGGTCGAGATTTAATAGCAGTGGCACAAACCGGAACGGGAAAAACAGCCGCATATTTGTTGCCTATATTGAACAAGCTTTCAGAGGGCGGACACCCTGCCGATGCCATCAATTGCATTGTCATGGCTCCTACCCGCGAGTTGGCGCAACAGATAGACCAACAGATGGAAGGTTTCTCTTATTTCATGCCGGTTTCCAGCGTGGCTGTGTATGGCGGTAATGACGGAATACTGTTCGAGCAGCAGAAAAGAGGGTTGACACTGGGTGCTGATGTCGTTATTGCTACCCCGGGGCGTTTGATAGCCCATCTTAGCCTTGGTTATGTAGATCTTTCCCGTGTCTCTTATTTTATTTTGGATGAAGCAGACCGGATGCTGGATATGGGATTTTATGACGATATTATGCAAATTGTCAAATTCCTTCCTAAAGAGCGGCAGACAATCATGTTCTCTGCCACCATGCCTGCTAAGATACAACAGTTGGCTGGTAACATTCTGAACAATCCTGCCGAGGTGAAGCTGGCTGTTTCCAAACCGGCAGAAAAGATTGTGCAGGCAGCCTACGTCTGCTACGAGAATCAGAAGCTGGGCATCATCCGTAGCCTCTTTGCAGAGGAGACGCCGGAACGCGTTATCATCTTTGCTTCTTCCAAACTGAAAGTGAAGGAAGTGACCAAAGCTTTGAAGCAGATGAAACTGAACGTTGGTGAAATGCACTCCGATTTAGAGCAGGCACAGCGCGAAGAAGTGATGTACGAATTCAAGGCAGGACGTATCAATATCCTGGTAGCTACAGATATCGTTGCGAGAGGTATTGATATCGATGACATCCGTCTGGTGATAAACTATGACGTTCCCCACGACAGTGAAGATTATGTGCACCGCATCGGACGTACGGCGCGTGCCAATAATGACGGCGTAGCCATCACCTTCGTTTCCGAAAAGGAGCAGGGGAACTTTAAGAATATCGAAAAATTCCTGGATAGGGACATCTATAAGATACCGGTTCCCGAAGAGCTGGGTGAAGCACCCGAATACAAGCCGAGAGCATTTGACGGAGGAGGAAGACGGGGCGGCCATGGAAACGGACGTAAGCCAGGAGGAAACAAGAACGGCCGTAACAACAATAAAGGCGGAAAGCCCAGGGCCAAACGTCCACAGAATGGCGGTGAGAAGAAATAAACACTGTGGTGAAGAAAAAGCGGATTTATTCCGCTTTTTCTATGTTCATTGTATTGTCAAAACCAATAATCATATTTACCAAATTGTATACGGAACTTTCGGGTATGCCGAGGGTTGCCTGATAATGGTACCCCTTACTATCCACACCCATGAAATTCATATCGGCAAGAATGGCCTGGTCCAGCATTTCGGCAGGGAATATATCCGCAAACATCTTTTTAGTGATGTCCTGGCCGTAAAGCATCTTCTTCCCTTCGTATACACAGATATGGATTACATTATCATAATACACATTGTCCACACTGATTCCATTTTCAGAATAGGAAGTCTTGAAAACCTTCATCTTTGAGGGGTTGATATATACATATCCCCTATACCTTGTATTCTTGTATATTACGATACTGTCTTTCTTTATCACTTCCGGAGTAGTAGAAATGACCTCTACTTCCCGGCTGGTGAAAACCAAAGAATCTTCCGCATTCTCTGATTTATGCAGTTTAATTACTTCGTCGGCCAGCGAGTGGAACCAGAAGCTGTATTCCGTTTGACGGTCTATCTTATAGGCCACCGGTTCATTGCTGTATATGTAGATTGTATCGTGAACAACCTTGAAAGGTACGGGAGCGCTTTGCGGGTTGGCATAATATACCGTATCCCCTTCGATGCGCATCAACGGCATTTCTGTTTCATCGTTCACCCAGATGCCTTGCAACAGTTGTTTTGCAGTAAGGTCTTCCTTGACGGAAACCTCCCCGTTTTGTCTGTTGCTGCATGATACCAATGAGACAACAAGTACAATGAGAATCGCACTTCTTTTTATTGTCATAACGTCCCTATTTATTTCTTTTCTTTTTTCTGCAACTTTATTTTCCGATGCAATGATATGTGAAACCTTGTTCTTCCATATCTTTCTTGTCGTAAATGTTACGTCCGTCCAATACCAACGGCTGTTCCATAGTTTTCTTGATGACTGCCCATGAAGGCAGGCGGAATTCTTTCCATTCGGTCACCAGCATCAGTGCATCTGCGTCCAGTGCGGCATCATACATATCTGTCGCATAATAAATACTTTCTCCTATGCGGCGTCGGCATTCGTTCATGGCAGCCGGGTCGTAGGCACGTACTTTACAACCGGCCTTCAGCAACTCGTCAATCAATACCAGAGCCGGGGCTTCACGCATGTCATCTGTTTCGGGTTTAAAGGCCAGCCCCCAAATGGCAATGGTCTTTCCCTCCAAATCATTATTGAAATGCTTCTGCAACTTTTCGAATAAGATACTCTTCTGTTTCTCGTTCACCTCCTCTACTGCATGGAGTACACGCATCTTGTAGCCGCTCAGTTCAGCCGTTTTAATCAGTGCCTTTACATCCTTAGGGAAGCATGAACCGCCGTAACCTATCCCCGGATAGAGGAACTTGCGTCCGATACGGGTATCCGAACCGATACCACTGCGCACCATGTTTACATCCGCTCCCACTAATTCGCACAAATTGGCAATGTCGTTCATGAAGCTGATGCGGGTGGCAAGCATGGAGTTAGCTGCATACTTTGTCATTTCTGCAGAAGGGATGTCCATAAAGATGACACGGAAGTTGTTCAGCAGGAATGGTTTGTAGAGCTTGCTCATTATCTTCTTGGCTCGTTCGGACTCTACTCCCACCACTACACGGTCGGGACTCATAAAATCGTTGATAGCATTACCTTCTTTCAGAAACTCGGGATTCGAAGCGACATCGAAGTCAATGTTCATCCCTCTCTTATCAAGTTCTTCTTGAATGGTAGCCCGCACTTTTCTGGCAGTACCTACGGGAACGGTACTTTTGGTTACCACCAACACATATTTCTGCATATTGCGTCCAATGGTGCGGGCAACTTCCAGCACATAGCTCAAGTCGGCACTTCCATCCTCATCGGGTGGTGTACCTACGGCACTGAATACCACTTCCACCTCATTCAGACAACTCTCCAGAGACGTGGTGAATTGCAGGCGTCCTGCTTTCACATTCCGGCTAACCATTTCTTCCAGTCCATTTTCATAGATAGGAATAACACCCTTTTTCAGTGACTCTATCTTTTCACTGTTCGTGTCTACGCAAATAACGTTGACACCGATTTCCGCAAAGCAGGTTCCGGTTACCAAACCGACGTATCCTGTACCGACAATGGCTATTTTCATATTTTATTCATAATAGACCGCATCCTTGAACGATACGGCATGTCCGTCTTTATCTGATAATAGAAGCTGTTCCGTAGCAACGGGCCATTCAATACCGATGGCTTCGTCGTCAAAACGGATGGATGCCTCGGATTGTGGTGCGTATACGTTGTCTACCTTGTATGTAAAGACAGCTTCATCGCTCAGCACCAGAAAACCGTGGGCAAAACCACGCGGAATGAAGAATTGTCTTTTGTTCTCCTCACTTAGCTCCACACTGACATACTTTCCGAAAGTGGGAGAAGATTTTCTTAAGTCGACAGCCACGTCCAGCACTTTTCCCTTAATGACACGTACCAGTTTGGCCTGGCTGCAATCACCCTTCTGGTAATGAAGACCACGTAATACACCGAAAGAGGATTTGGACTCATTGTCCTGGATGAAGTGAACGTTTCCGACATGTGCACGGAACTCTTCTTCCTTAAATGCTTCCATAAAGTATCCGCGGGCATCATGGAATACTTTCGGCTCAATCAGCCATACGCCGTCAATCTCTGTTTGTATGTAGTTCATTTTCTTAAAATGTTTTATGTACTTTCAGTTGGAATCCAAAATTGTCTCCATATATCTCTCCCATATCCAATGCAAGGGACGCGTTGAAGCACCAGCCCTTCCATTTACGGGGAATATAGTAAAACGATGCAAAAGTAGAAAAATTTTCTAATATATCGGGTATTGGACGATGAGGAGTTCCCCAAGTTCTGTTGTGGGACAATTTTGCCACATATCTCCACTCACTGCTGATGTCGCCGCTCCATCCCAGATGCAGGGCCTTAACGCGATTGTACTTGAAACTCATATCGCCATCCTTATTATAGATAGGCGATGCTATCAACGGATTGGCTATCGCCATACCCCAATGTGCCCATCCTGGGTAGTAACCGTTGTTGTAGTAGTTGTCGGCTCCTCCGGTCTTACCTACTACAGAATTTTGCAAACCGTGCAGTGGACCGCTCATATTGGTAGTCTGGAGATATTCGATAACGATTCCGTTGATGGCTTGTCTATGGTTGGATTTATATTCCACACCCCATAAGCCATCCCAACCGTTGAGTTTGGCCATGGCGGAGAAGTCATCAAAATGATTGTCCAGATAGGCGCTGATGGAGAAATCTTCCTTAGGACGATAAGTCATTTTGATATATTCGCTACCCAGAAAATTGCCTTGGAAAGCCAGATGTTCACCTACCGGTCCGTCCTCACGCCCGTGGCCGGGGAAGAATACGCGTACGTAATCCTTCCATCCGTTGCCCAAGTCTCCCAATTCGGAACCTCCAATCTTGTATCCTCCGAATTGGGTGTCGAGGGTCATTCCGAGTTCCAGTTGCCATTTTCCTTTGGGTATACCGATACGCAGGAACCCTTCTTTATGATGGTATTTGATACTCTTGGTGTACCAGTATTTTTCTCCGACTTGCTCCCGCTGGTATTTGTTATCTGTAAACCATCCGTACGAGATTTCTCCTTTCAGGCCTAAACGGGGTAGCAACTGTACATACTCGGGTATGCCTATCTGTACTTGTGGGATGGGACGCGCATTACCCGACCAGGTCATGCCGCCACTGCTCAGCTCTTGATTCAGCAATGGAGAATTCTGTTCCCGGCTTCCGGCAAAGAATCCAAACCACTTGTAACGGATGTCTACGTAAGCCTGCTGTACAATGAAGGAGGTCGTGCTGAATCCGGCTGCTGCAACCAAATCCAGTGCTTCTTCAAACTTCCATTTTCCAAGTTGGTGTTTGTAGGATATTCCTCCACGTATGTAAGTATTGTTGTCGAGCGAAGTGAGTCCTTGCTGGTTGCTGACCTGCCAAAGAGGAGTATTGTCACCGGTATGCAGGGCTGCTCCATATTCTACGAATGAGGACAGCTGCTGTGCCAGCATCGTGTTCTTTCCTATGAACAAGAAAACCATCAGACAGAAAATAATACGCATAATAGTCTTTTGTTAAGTGTTTAGGTTTGTATACTCTTGCGAGGGCAATTGTCTTTCTATTCTTGACGAGTATAGTTAAACGGTACAAAAGTAGAAATTTTTCCGGTAAAAATTCCTTCTCTTGCCAAAAAACCTTTTTCAAATACATTTTCAATGTGCAATGTTCATAATTTGTTGATAAGAAAAAAGCTCTGAAACTAGCGTATATCCGATATTTCCGCTACTTTTGTAGCATGATTGAATTAGCACAGCACATAGAAGTATTGTTATTGGAGAACGATTGTGTCATTGTTCCCGGTTTGGGAGGATTTGTAGCTCATTATACTCCGGCAATGAGAGTAGCGGAAGAGAATGTTTTTCTGCCCCCTACCCGTATTATCGGTTTCAATCCTCAACTGAAGATGAATGACGGCTTACTTGTACAATCCTATATGGCTGTCTATGATACTGATTTTTCTGATGCTACGCGGATTGTAGAAAAAGAAGTGGCGCATATATTCACTGCTCTCCATGAAGAAGGTAAGGTGGATTTGCCCAACATTGGCGAATTGCGTTACTCCATTCATGGTATTTATGACTTTGTTCCCTATGACCACAAGATAACCACTCCTTACTTATATGGGTTGGATAGTTTTGAAATGCAGGAACTGGCGGAACTGAAGAAACCGTACATGGAAAAGACCATCCGTTATTCTGTTCCAGTTGTGCCGGAAGACAAAAAGCGAAGGTTTGAGATTAAATTCAACCGTTCCTATTTGTCGAATGCGGTTGCCATGATTGCAGTGGTTGCCTTGTTTTTCTTTTTGTCTACACCGATAGAGAATACGGAAGTGGTTGAAGGAAATTATGCGCAATTACTTCCGAATGAACTTTTTGAGATGATAGAAAAGGAATCCCTTGCCATTAATCCGATTGTTGTTAGCCGGAAGGCCGACACTCCGAAAGCGTCGGCTCAAAAAAACACGGGGCAGAAGGCAAAGAAAAAGGTGGTTCCGGTTGCCGTAAGAGAGGTTAAGGTGGGCCAAGCTAACGCGCAGAATGCTCCGGTTGTTTCTCAGCCTAAGCAGCAGGCGGCAGAAGTGTCCTCTTCAACATCTGTAACAACAAAGAGTGAAATTCAAAAGACCACAGCAGGGACTGTCGCCCCGTCACTTGTCTCTGCACAGAAATACCACGTCATCATTGCCAGTGTAGGTACTGAGAAGGATGCCGAAGCAATGGCAAAGCAACTGATTGAAAAAGGTTACCCTCATGCAAAAGCAATTGTTGGAGATGGTAAAATGCGTGTCAGCATTGAGTCTTGTGGCACAGAAACAGAAGCATATCAGGCATTGAACAGAGTTCGCCAGAATGAAACGTATAAGAACGCTTGGGTATTAAAGAAGTAGAAAGTAATCTACCCTTGCTTTATTTTTTAATTCTTTAATTTTTAACTATCATGAAGCGTATCCGTTGTCCCAAATGTGAGAATTACTTAACATTCGATGAAACCAAGTATACCGAAGGCCAATCACTGGTCTTTGTATGTGACCAGTGTAAGAAGCAGTTCAGTATCCGTTTAGGTAAATCAAAGATGAAAGCCCCTCAAAAGGAAGAACGTCCGGATGAAGCGGAGTTTAAAGAGGCTTTTGGCAGCATCACGGTCATTGAGAACGTGTTTGGTTTTAAGCAGGTACTTCCATTGCAAGAAGGTGACAATATCATAGGCCGGCGTTGCGTGGGGAATGTTATCGATGTGCCGATTGAGACTTCGGATATGAGTATGGACCGGCGTCACTGTATCATTAATGTAAAGCGTAATAAGCAGGGAGTGTTGATTTATACCTTACGCGATACTCCCAGCCTGACGGGAACTTTCCTTAATAATGAAATTTTGGGTGACAAAGACCGTATTCGCATTGAGGATGGAGCCATTGTAACTATTGGTGCCACTACTTTTATATTGCGGGCAGCAGAGCAGGAAAGCCTTTAGACAAAAAAGAAAACTGTGACTTAATTATTTCCCATCAAATGTGGTATAAATAAAGCAGACCGTATAAAAACTCCTTTTGTACGGTCTGCTTGTTTAAAATCATAGGAATTAAAGAATACCTTTTACTGTTTCCTGCATGCCTTTTTCTTGGATGGATTTTAAGAAGCAGGTAATCATGTCTGTCAATCCTGGAACGGTATTCAAGTCTCCGTGTTCCCCCCAGATAAGGTCTTTGGCTGCCAATACGCCTTCTGCCACTTTGCGGGTATCCCCCGTTGCCCAAAGGTCTTTCAATAACTGCATGATTTCGGGAGCATCATTCGGGATGATTTCTGTGCCGTCTGCGCGGGTACCTCCTTTGTAGTACGTGATGATGGCAGCCAGTCCCAATACCAGACCTTTCGGCAGTTCTCCTTTACGTTTCAAGTAGGTTTTCAGGCCAGGAAGGTCACGGGTTTGGTATTTAGGGAAAGAGTTCAGCATAATACTGGTTACGGCATGGTCAACAAACGGATTGTTGAAGCGCTCCAATACATCTTCTGCAAACTTTTTCAATTCGTTTTTCGGCAGGTTCAACGTTTCCATCAGCTCGTCAAACATCACTTTATGGATGTATTGTCCGATTATAGGATGCTGGCAGGCATCGCGTACAATATTTACCTCCGACAGATAGGCTACTGGAGACAATACGGTATGAGGTCCATTCAGCAAGGTTACTTTTCTTTCGTGGTAAGGTTCTTCAGAAGGAACAAACAATACATTCAGTCCGGCTTTGTCGGCAGGGAATTCTTCGGCGACTTCTTGCGGAGCCTCGATGACCCATAAATGGAAAATTTCAGCCTGCACTACCAGATTGTCATCGTACTGTATCTTTTCTTTTATAGCGGCAATGTCTTTGCGGGGGAATCCTGGAACGATACGGTCCACCAGTGTTGCATACACACCGCAGGCTTCCTCAAACCAAGCTCTGAACTCATCACCCAATTGCCATAATTCAATGTATTGATAGATTGTCTCCTTCAACTTGTGGCCATTCAGGAAGATGAGTTCGCAAGGGAAGATAATCAGTCCTTTGCTCTTGTCGCCGTTGAATGTCTTGAAGCGGTGATACAACAGCTGTGTCAGTTTGCCCGGATAAGAAGACGCCGGTGTATCTGTCAGCTTACAAGCAGGGTCAAAGGCTATACCTGCTTCCGTCGTGTTGGAAATGACAAAACGCATTTCCGGTTGTTCGGCCAATTTCATGAACTCATCGTTTTGAGTATAGGGGTTTAAGGCACGGCTGATTACATCTATCATAGTCAGACTGTTGATGGTTTCTCCTTTATCCAGACCTTGCAGATTTACATGATAAAGGTCATCCTGGGCATTCAGCATGTCAACCATACCTTTATCGATGGGTTGGACTACTACCACATTGCTGTTAAAATCGGTCTTTTGATTCATGTTATAAATAATCCAATCCACAAATGCGCGAAGGAAATTACCTTCGCCAAACTGGATAATGCGTTCCGGGCGTTGTGCTTTGGGAGCAGTTTCTTTGTTTAATGCTTTCATTTAAAAAATGATTTAAATGGTTGATATGTAATTTTTTGATTATTCAAACTCAAAGTAAAAGTCTATGTTTTCCTTCATCAATATGTCGATGGGCATGTATTTCACTGCAGTGACCGGTCTTTTAAATACCACGTGGTTGCATAAAGTCTTCACGCCACAATAGCCTTGCAGGCCTGGGCGTTGACCGATGAGAAAGGTTACTTCACCGGTTTTCAGGAACTCTGTATTTTTGTGTAAAAGGTCATATCCCACAAGTCCTGCCAGCTTCTGCCCCTTTTCGTGCAGATAATTTGCCACCTGATAAACACGGGAATTAAAAACAGCTCCCAGTACGGCTTGGGGATGTTCTTTAAAAAAAGCATCCAACATCCGTCTGTTGCCGTCAGTATCTTCCTTGTGCAACACAATGTCATGGATAATCAAATCCTTATGTTCCTCGGAAAGGTATTGCATGAACCCCTCGAGGCGGCGTTGCATCTGGATTTCTGCCGGATTGTTTTTCTGATTGTTCAGGAATAACACAAGCTCCTGCCCTTTTTCATAGCTACGCATCAGAATCTTGGCAGCGATGTATCCGCTGGTTTTGGAATCTTGTCCGATATAACACAAGGCATGCGTCTGTTCAATATTGAAGTCTATGAATGCATAGGGAATATCCGCTTCCTCCAAATAAGCAGTGAGTTTTATGGTCTCCTCTCGGAAATTCGGGGCAACAAGTACGGCGTCGGCATTTTCCTCCCGGAGCACAGCACATGCTTCTTTATAGGAGGATTTGTCCGCATGCCGATAGTACAGATAGCTAACTCCAACATTGAACGGCCGTAATTCTTGTGCGGCACGGTCAATTCCCGCTGCTACAGCATACCAATAATCATGTTCTATATAATAAGGTATAATGCAGACAATATGATAGTGCTTTTTAGCCGCCAGCCCGATGGCAAACATATTGGGATGATAATCTATCTCGTCGAGTACTTTCTGGACTTTTTCCCTACTGGAAACGGATACGTCTCCGCGGTTGTGCAGTACGCGGTCTACAGTGCCGGCAGAGACGCCGGACATGCGTGCTATGTCTTTAATGGTATAGTTCTTGTTTTCCATCTTGAGGTATGCTGCCTAAGGCAGTAAAGGTGAGACGTCTGAAGCTTAAATATTATAAATATTCGCCGCAAAGATACGAATTATTTTGTTTCTCCAAGTAAAATTTCTACTTTTGTGTTCGATAACGGTTAATAAAACTAAAAACAATTATACGACCTATTAGCTTTACAATCAATACTATATAGGTGTAATAAATAGAAAGTAATATTTTTAGATACTTAAAACACAAGAAGATGAAAAACTTTATGGACGGAAATTTTCTGTTGCAAACGGAAACATCACAGAAGTTGTACCACGAGCATGCGGCTAAAATGCCGATTATCGACTATCATTGTCACTTGATTCCTCAAATGGTGGCGGAAGACTATCAATTTAAGTCACTGACTGAGATTTGGTTGGGAGGTGACCACTACAAGTGGCGTGCCATGCGTACCAATGGTGTGGACGAACGTTTCTGTACCGGTAAGGATACTACAGATTGGGAAAAGTTTGAGAAGTGGGCCGAAACGGTACCTTATACTTTCCGTAATCCGTTGTATCACTGGACCCACCTTGAATTGAAGACCGCTTTTGGAATCGATAAAATTCTCAATCCTCATACGGCCCGTGAAATTTATGATGAATGTAATGAGAAGCTGAAACAGCCTGAATATTCCGCCCGTGGCATGATGCGCCGTTATCATGTGGAAGTGGTTTGTACTACAGATGATCCTATTGATTCCTTGGAATACCATATCAAGACACGTGAGAGCGGCTTTGAAATCAAGATGTTGCCTACTTGGCGTCCGGATAAGGCAATGGCGGTGGAAGTTCCTGCCGATTTTCGCGCATATGTAGAAAAGTTGGCCGAAGTGAGCGATGTGGCTATTTCCTGCTTTGACGATATGGTTGCTGCCTTGCGTAAGCGTCACGATTTTTTCGCGAAACAAGGATGTAAACTGTCTGACCACGGAATTGAAGAATTCTATGCCGAGGATTATACAGGAGCGGAAGTTAAGGCTATCTTTAACAAGGTATATGGCGGTACTGGATTGACGAAGGAGGAAATTCTGAAATTCAAGTCGGCCATGCTGGTTGTGTTCGGCGAAATGGATTGGGAGAAAGGTTGGACACAACAGTTCCATTATGGTGCTATTCGCAACAACAATAGTAAGATGTTCAAACTGTTAGGTCCTGATACCGGTTTTGATTCCATTGGCGAATTTACTACAGCAAAAGCTATGGCTAAATTTCTCGACCGCTTAAACTCCAATGGTAAGCTGACCAAGACTATTCTTTATAATTTGAATCCATGCGCCAACGAAGTCATTGCTACTATGCTGGGTAACTTCCAGGATGGTACGGTTGCCGGTAAGATTCAATTCGGTTCCGGTTGGTGGTTCCTTGACCAGAAGGATGGTATGGAAAAGCAGATGAATGCCCTTTCTGTACTGGGCTTATTGAGCCGATTTGTTGGTATGCTGACCGATTCCCGTTCCTTCCTCTCCTATCCGCGCCATGAATATTTCCGCCGTACATTGTGTAATCTTGTAGGCCGTGATGTAGAAAATGGTGAAATTCCTATTTCCGAGATGGAACGCGTAAACCAGATGATTGAAGATATCAGCTATTATAACGCTAAGAATTTCTTCCAATTCTAAAAAGCAATAGTAAGCTATAAGTTATGCAGTTTCACCCATAACTTATAGCTTATCTAATATTCCTTTGATACTATCCAATCGTATAAAATTGGGATGTCGTATTTCCCCTTCATGTTGCTCGTATGCCCAAGTCACGTGGTATGGTACATGGGCAGCGTATCCCCCAAGTTCCAATACCGGAAGTATGTCTGATTTTACAGAATTACCTATCATCAGGAGTTTTTCAGGCGGACAGCCCAATGTATCAATCAGCCTCTGGTAATCATCGATTTTCTTGTCACTCATAATTTCGATATGATGGAAATATTCTCGCAGTCCGGAAGCTTCTATTTTTCTTTTCTGGTCGAACAAGTCCCCCTTAGTGGCCAACACCAATTTATATTTCCCATGAAGTGACGATATGGTCTCCTTCACGCCTTCCAGTAGTGTAACCGGTTTCTGCAGAAGCTCTTGTCCCCATCCTATTACTTCTTCTATAAGATGCATATTCCCGTTTCCGTCTGTCACTTTGCAGATGGTTTCAGTCATACTGAGCATTATGCTCTTCAGCCCATAGCCATACATATGCAGATTCTTCATTTCTGTTTCAAAAAACCTTTGTGATATGGATGAAGCAGGCAGATATTGCCTTAAAAGGTTACAGAATTTGTGCTCGAACTCCTGAATATAAAGTTCGCTTTCCCACAGTGTGTCATCAGCGTCAAAAGCTATAAATTCGATTTTATCTTTCATGAATGGTCGTTTTATAAAAGCGTCCAAAGATACGGAGTATTCTATATAAATGAAAAGATAAATAGTGATAAATGGGAAGTTAATATCTTGTCTGCAACTTATTAATATTGTGTTTGCAGAAAATTAATATCTTGCAAACACGATATTAATTTCCTATTTTTGCATTTATTTTTTCATTTAATACATAAATTTTAATCGTACAAAAGGATGATGACATCACCCCAACCCGCTTCCAAAGGCTTCAGCAGAGCTTTTTGGGTAAGCAGTACAGTAGAACTGTTCGAACGCATGGCATATTATGCTGTATTTATTGTTCTTACCATTTATCTTTCCAATATTTTAGGTTTCAATGATTTTGAGTCAAGCATGATTTCCGGTCTGTTTTCGGGAGGGCTCTATTTGTTGCCTATCTTTACGGGCGCATATGCCGATAAGATAGGTTTCCGAAAGTCGATGATTATTGCTTTCTCACTGCTTTCCATCGGGTATTTGGGCTTGGGATTGCTTCCCACCCTACTGGAAACAGCCGGTCTGGTGGAGTATGGCGAGACAACCCGTTTTTCAGGATTGCCGGATAGTAATGACCGCTGGATGATTGTCCCCGTATTGTTTGTTATCATGGTAGGAGGTTCGTTCATCAAGTCTATCATATCGGGATCGGTGGCTAAGGAAACAACAGAGGCTACCCGTGCTCGCGGCTATTCCATCTTCTATATGATGGTGAATATAGGAGCTTTTACCGGAAAAACGGTGGTCGACCCTCTACGGAATGTTATCGGTGAGCAAGCTTATATTTATATCAATTACTTCTCGGCTGCCATGACGGTGCTGGCATTATTGGCTGTCATCTTATTGTATAAATCGGCACATACAGCAGGTGAAGGGAAAAGCATGCGTGAAATTGGGCAAGGTTTTCTGCGTATTATCACTAATTGGCGTTTGTTGATTCTTATCCTCATCGTAACCGGCTTTTGGATGGTGCAGCAACAGCTCTATGCAACTATGCCCAAATATGTCATCCGTATGGCGGGTGAAACAGCCAAACCGGGGTGGATAGCCAATGTAAACCCGTTTGTAGTGGTTTGCTGTGTAAGTTTTATCACCCGGTGGATGGCAAAGCGCACAGCTATTACTTCTATGAATATAGGCATGTTTCTTATTCCGGTATCGGCATTGCTGATGGCATGCGGTAATTTGCTGGGCAACGATATTATTTCCGGCATGAGCAATATTACTTTGATGATGGTGCTTGGCATTGTTGTGCAAGCTTTGGCAGAATGTTTTATCTCACCGCGTTATCTGGAGTACTTCTCTTTGCAGGCCCCCAAGGGCGAAGAAGGTATGTACCTCGGTTTCAGTCATCTTCATTCATTCCTCTCTTCTATTTTCGGGTTCGGTATTGCGGGGGTACTTCTGACAAAATATTGTCCTGATCCAGTCTTGTTTGAAACCCGCGAAGCGTGGGAAGCAGCCAGTGTCAATGCACATTATATCTGGTATTATTTCGCTGCTATAGGATTGGTTGCAGCGATAGCGTTATTCGTTTTTGCCAAAACTACCGAATTCATCGACAAAAAGAAGAAGGCATAAGGTTTATATATTGCATACTTTTTGTATATTTGCCGTCACTTTTTTTAAAAGCGACGGCTTTTTTGTAATTAAGGAGATTAGGATGAAAGTAAAATTTATAAGCCTTGCCAGTGGAAGCAGCGGCAACTGTTATTATATAGGCACAGAAAAATATGGAATACTCATCGACGCCGGCATTGCAGTACGGACGATAAAAAAAGGACTGAAAGAAGCAGGTATCAGCATGGAAATGATACGTGCGGTATTTGTTACGCATGATCATGCGGACCATATCAAAGCAGTAGGCGGATTGGGTGAAAAACTGAATATTCCTATTTATACAACCGCCCGGATTCATGAGGGCATCAACCGGAGCTATTGCATGACAGAAAAGTTATATTCGTCTGTCCGTTACCTGGAAAAGCAGCAACCCATGCAGTTGGAAGATTTTCATATCGAATCTTTCGAGGTACCTCATGATGGCACGGACAATGTGGGCTATTGCATTGAGATAGATGGAAAAGTGTTTGCCTTTCTTACAGACCTTGGTGAAATTACTCCTACGGCCGCAGAATATATCAGAAAGGCCAATTATCTGATATTGGAAGCCAACTACGATGAGGAAATGTTACGCATGGGTACCTACCCCCAATACCTGAAAGAACGGATTACCAGCCGCACCGGACACATGAGTAATATTGCTACTGCTGAATTTCTTTCGGAAAATATGACGGAACATTTACAGTATATTTGGCTTTGTCATTTGAGCAAGGACAACAATCATCCTGAATTGGCATATAAAACAGTGGAATGGAAATTAAGGGAAAAAGGAATTATCGTAGGAAAGGATGTACAGTTGTGTGCTTTGAAGCGTACTACTCCTTCTGATTTATACGAGTTTGAATAAAAAATCCCATTTCATCGCAAAAAATACACCGTTTTGTTTGCACGAATAAAATAAAAGGACTACTTTTGCACCCGCAAACAAGAAATAAGGAATGCACTCTTAGCTCAGTTGGTAGAGCAACTGACTCTTAATCAGTGGGTCCAGGGTTCGAATCCCTGAGGGTGTACTTAAAAAAGGAACAACTACTGTTGTTCCTTTTTTAATTTGTCTTAACAAGAACATGCTTTGATGGGTATAAGCTCCTCATACGGAATCACTAGTAAATCTATATGGGGATGATACATTATTTTTCGTTAGTCCGCATAATAAATTCTTCAGAAGTTTGTTTTTATACCTTTGCCCTCACCCGCTTTCCGCCTCTTTCGTCACATTCGAAAATATATGTCAGAAAATGAAAGTAGGAAGAAAACTTTTATTTCCTCCTACTCGTATATCTATATTTTGTATATTTGTACACACATCAATGATTTTAAACTAAAAGAAAAACAATATGGATAAAGATTCAAAGCAAGTAGTGGTTCTTCTGACACATCCCAATATAAAAGAGTCGCGAGCTAACAAGGCATTGATGGATGCTATTAGTGACATGGGAGAGGTGGCCATATACAATTTATATGAGATGCGTGTGGAAGATGCTTTTAATGCAGAGATATGGAGCACTATCATATCGCATGCATCTGCGCTTGTATTTCAGTTTCCGTTCTATTGGATGTCGGCTCCTTCTTTATTGAAGAGATGGTTGGATGAAGTATTTACTTATCTGGCAAAAACTCCTGCTGTGGCTGGTAAGACATTGATGGTGGTCACTACTGCCGGCTCTGAACATGATGCTTATAGAAGCGGAGGAAGAAATCGTTTTACGGTGGATGAGTTGTTAAGACCTTATCAAGCAAGTGCTGTACATGCCGGAATGGTATGGCAAACTCCTCTTATAGTCTATGGAATGGGGACCTCGGAAGCTAGTAAAAATATAGCAGAAGGGATAAATTGCTATAAGCAAAGAATTGAAGCATTGGTGAAGAAAGACATTTCCAGTGATAATTGGTAATAGTAGGACCATATCGAAATGGAACATTCTTTTTCATTTTTTGAATGTTTGTTTTTCTCTTTATCTTTTTCTAAAATCCTGATTATAAGCAATAAATAAAATATTGTATGAGTTGGCATATTTCTTGTGTTAACTCATACATGAAATTTTATATTATATCAAACAGATTACCCGTTAAGGTTACCAAAGAGGATGAAACGTTCGTGTTTTCATGAAGTGAAGGTGGACTGGCTACCGGTTTGGACTCACTTCAGATTTCCTACGAAAAACATTGGATTGGATGGCCTGGAATATGCGTTGACAACGAAGAAAGTAAAAAGGAAATCACTTCTAGATTGGAAGGAATAAATTTTCACCCAGTATTCTTGTCCGAAACACAGATAAAGAATTATTATGAAGGCTATAGTAATAGTACTATTTGGCCATTATGTCACTACTTTTTTGTTTATACGCTATATCGGAACTCTTTCTGGCAATCGTATCAGGAAGTGAACCAGTTGTTCTGCGATGCCATTTGCCGCGTGATACATCCAGGTGACAAGGTGTGGATTCAAGACTATCAGCCAATGCTGCTTCCCGGAATGCTTCGGAAGGTTTACCCGAATTTGAATATCGGATATTTCCATCATATCCCTTTCCCTTCCTATGAACTTTTCCGGATATTACCGGAACGTGCAGAAATCCTGAAAGGATTATTGGATGCTGACTTTATAGCTTTCCATACTTATGACTATATGCGGCATTTTATCAGTGCTGTCAAACGGGTACTGCGTATTGACTTTAAACTGGACGAAGCACAACTCGGGAATAGAGTAGTTGAGACCGATGCTCTTCCTATGGGAATCAACTACGGACTGTATCACAATGCTTCTTCCAGACCGGAAGTACGGCGGGCGATAGACCGTACACGGAAATTTTTCGGAAATCATAAGTTGATTCTTTCTGTAGACCGCTTGGATTATAGTAAAGGCATTCTGCACCGTTTATTTCTTTCGTTTTTAATTCCATTGAATGATGATATCTTTCTTTTTTTCTTTATTTTTGCATAAAGAAAATTTCACTATTTCGGCAGTTGTTTTGTACTCATATCGCTGATATAGAATGTTTAGGAACTCAAAATAAAGGATTATCATGTTACGGAAGATTAGACTGACTTTTGCAATGATTTGTTTTGCACTCATCACCTTGCTGTTCCTTGATTTTACGGGAACGTTGCATGGGTGGTTCGGCTGGTTAGCCAAAATCCAGTTTTTGCCGGCTGTATTGGCGCTGAATGTGGGAGTGATATTGTTTCTTGTAATTCTCACTTTGGTATGCGGGCGTATCTATTGTTCTGTGATTTGCCCCTTAGGGGTATTTCAGGATATACTGGCATGGCTGGGCCGGCAACCTAAAAAACGCAGGAAGCTTCCTTACTCTTATTCTCCGGCCTTATCTTGGCTGCGCTATGGCGTATTGGGTGTGTTTATCATTGCTTTGATTGCCGGAATTGGTTCATTGGCTGCTCTACTTGCACCCTATAGTGCATACGGACGTATTGCCAATAATCTTTTTCAACCTATATGGCAATGGGGCAACAATCTGCTTGCTTATCTGGCTGAACGGGCAGACAGTTATGCCTTTTATGAAACGGATGTATGGTTGAAGAGCCTGCCGACTTTTATTATTGCTGCCGCTACTTTGGCTGTGCTTGTTGTTCTGGCCGGACGCAACGGACGAACCTATTGTAATACGATTTGCCCGGTAGGAACGGTCTTGGGCTTCCTTTCACGTTATTCGCTTTTCCGCATCACAATAGATTCGGAAAAGTGCAACCAATGCAGTCTTTGTTCACGCAACTGCAAGGCAGCCTGCATCAACTTTAAGGAGCATCAGATTGATGCAAGCCGGTGTGTGGTTTGCATGAACTGCATTGAGAAGTGCAAGCATGGAGCCATTTCCTACAAGTATCATCCTTTCGGTAAACCTGCTGCGGGCAAGGCAGATTCGGAACAGATAAACGAAACCCGCCGCAGTTTTTTCACAGCAACGGCTCTGGTTGCAGCCACTTCTGTTTTAAAAGCGCAGGAAAAGAAAGTAGACGGAGGACTGGCAGCCATTGAAGATAAGAAGATTCTTGAGCGAAGCACTCCCCTCACTCCTCCCGGCTCATTGAGTGCCCGCAATATGGCGCAACACTGCACGGCCTGCCAGCTCTGTGTGTCGGCATGTCCCAATCAGGTTCTTCGTCCTTCTGCAGACTTAAGGAAATTGATGCAACCGGAAATGTCATACGAACGCGGCTATTGTAGACCGGAATGTACAAAATGTTCGGAGGTATGTCCTGCAGGGGCTATCCGTCCGATAACCAAAGCTGATAAATCATCCGTTCAGATAGGGCATGCCGTGTGGGTAAAGAAAAATTGCATACCACTGACGGATGGTGTGCAGTGTGGCAACTGTGCACGCCATTGTCCGACGGGAGCCATACAAATGGTGCCGAGTATACCTGAAGACAAGGATTCTCCAAAGATTCCGGTAATCAATGTGGAGCGTTGTATCGGCTGCGGGGCATGTGAGAATCTTTGTCCGGCCCGTCCGTTCAGTGCCATCTATGTGGAAGGACATGAAAGACATCGAATTATATAACAAAGTAGAATTTCTATAAGTATGGAAGAACATCATAAAAACAATATGAACCGTCGTGATTTCTTGAAGATAGTGGGAATTACAACCGCCACATCTACTGCTGCCCTCTATGGATGTGGTTCTAAGGAAGGAAGCAGTGAAGGCAGTAAAGTATTGGGCCCCATTCCGACGGATAAAATGACCTATCGTAGTTTTCCTGGTTTGGGGAGTGACAAAGTTTCTATTTTAGGATACGGCTGTATGCGCTGGCCTACCGTTCCTGCTCCGGATGGAAAAGGGGAAATGATAGACCAGGATGCTGTAAACGAACTGGTGGATTATGCCATTGCCCATGGCGTGAATTATTTCGATACGTCTCCGATGTATGTACAAGGATGGAGTGAGAAGTCTACGGGAATAGCTCTGAAACGCCATCCACGCGAATCGTTCTATCTTGCCACCAAACTATCCAATTTTCATCCTGATACCTGGACTCGCGAGGGTTCCATCGCCATGTACCGTAAGTCGTTCGAGGATATGCAGGTGGACTATATAGACTACTATCTGCTACACATGATTGGTGGCGGTGGCATGGAGCAATTCCGCAAACGCTACATAGACAACGGTATGATTGATTTTCTTGTCAAGGAGCGTGAAGCAGGACGCATCCGCCGTTTGGGATGGTCGTTCCACGGAGATATCGAAGTCTATGACTATGCCTTGCAGATGCATGACCGTGGTGAAGTTCATTGGGACTTTGTACAAATACAGTTGAATTATGTGGACTGGAAACATGCTTCGGGCAGCAACTTCAAGGCAGAGTATCTGTATGACGAGCTGGCCAAGCGTAAGATCCCTGCTGTCATTATGGAGCCTCTGCTGGGTGGGCGGCTCTCCAATGTCCCCGACCATATTGTGGCACGGCTGAAGCAGCGCGAACCCGAACGCAGTGTGGCGTCTTGGGCATTCCGTTATGCCGGTTCTCCCCAGGATGTACTGACAGTGCTGAGCGGCATGACTTATATGGAACATTTGCAGGATAACATCCGTACTTACTCTCCATTGGTACCACTCACGGAAGAGGAAACTCAGTATCTGTATGATACGGCAGATTTGATGATGGAGTACCCCACCATACCTTGCAACGACTGCAAGTACTGCATGCCTTGCCCGTATGGAATTGACATTCCTGCCATATTGATACATTACAATAAATGTGTCAATGAAGGAAATGTGCCGGAAAGCAGCCAGGATGAGAATTATCGGAAAGCACGCCGTGCTTTTCTCGTAGGATATGACCGAAGTGTACCCAAACTGAGGCAGGCCGACCATTGTACCGGGTGCAACCAGTGTTCTCCGCATTGCCCGCAAACGATTGATATTCCCAAAGAACTGCATCGTATTGACAAATTTGTAGAACAGTTGAAACAAGAGACTTTATAAAATGGAGAGTATCATTGACATACTGCACAAGGGAGGATACTCTTGTGTTATGAAGAACCGGGAGGAAGTCCGTACTTTCACCCAACGGGGAGTAGCGGATTTGTATGATTTGTACCAGGCAGATTCTGCATTTATGAAGGGGGCTGCCATTGCCGATAAGGTTATAGGGAAAGGTGCCGCTGCTTTGATGGTACTGGGAGGCTTTAAAACGGTCTATGCCGATATAATCAGCACTCCTGCGCTGGCATTGCTGTGCGAAGCAGGAATTGAAACGACTTTTGCCCAAGAGGTTCCCCATATCATTAACCGTGACAAGACCGGCTGGTGCCCGTTGGAGACGGCTTGCATGGAGCTGAATACGGTAGAGGAGATGTATCCGGTGATTCAGAATTTTATATCAAGAATCAGGGCAAAATAGCAACAGCCTGCTCTCTTTCCCTGATTACCTGATGCCTTTCTCTTCCAGCATCTTGAAGTCTTCCTTGAGCATACCGACATCATCCAGTGTGCGGGCTTCATTGTGGTCGTTCAGATAGACTCTGGGTCTTTCGATAAACAGAGCGCTGGTGACAGATAAAGAGTCATTCCGGTATGGGGTCTCCACTCCACCTATTTCCAGCATTGTCTGGAAGAATGAGGCACTGGAAGATACATTCTTCTGCCTATTGGCTTGTGCGGCCTCCAATAACGATGGGTATCTCTGCCGGTAGTTGTCGGACATCCAAATAAAGAATGGCACATGTATCTGATAATAGGAAGGTACCGGTGAAGCATGCAGAAAGAGATGCCGGTTGTCATCGAAAATATCTTCTCCATGGTCTGAAGTGTATATCAGGGCAGAATTGACATGTTGTTCTCGAAGCATATCTATCAGACGAACCAGAAAATTATCCGTGTAGCGGATAGAATTGTCATAGGCATTAATCAGGTTGTCTTTGTATTTCACTTCCGCATCAACGGGCATGTCCGGCAGGAAGAAAGCCTGCTCTGCCGGATAGCGCTCTTTATAATTAAAATGAGAACCGTAAGTGTGGAGAACTATAAATTGCCTGGAAACTCCTTTGCCCAGTTCTTTTGCTACCAGTTTCAACAGTTCGTTATCAGAGGGGTTGTAATTGGAATCCCCCACATCTTCTTTAATGAAATCATACGTGTCGGCTTCTTTGCCGAAGAAGTCTATAAATGAGTGGTTATAGCGCTGGTTCGAGAAAAAGGCGGTCTGGTAACCGGCTTCCTTGAATGCTGTGATAATCCCTTTTTGATAATAGATGGAATCAAAACTGGAAGCACTGACCGGTGACAGCAACATCGGAACACTCTTGTGGGTAGTGTTTGATTCTGTCAGCACATGGCTGAAAGCTGTCAGTCCGCCAATGCCCGACAGTCCCGGGTTAGTCTCCCGTTCGTAGCCGTACAAAGCCCAGTTGCATGCCCGTGAGGTTTCTCCCACCACCATTACATATACTTCCCTTTCATCAGCCTGATGAGTACTTCTAGCATGAAAGGTAAAATCTTTAGAGGTCTTGTGATAATTCCGCGTCTGGGCCGTCCGTTGAAAAGCAAGTGCTATGTTGTAGCATACGTTGGCAGGATACAGTTCGGATTTCGGCTCATACCGGTTATCTGTCAAATAAGCAGTGCCTAAGGATAATATTCCGGCAGACAACACATACAGAGTGCGACGGCGAGCTTGCCGGATGAATGCTTCGGACAGTCTGCGTTTGTGTACAATGGATATGGTTGCCAGAATTAATGCAGGTATATAGAGCACTACCACAATAACGATGGCAGGTATCAGATTGTCCAGCAGTTCCAGCGCCTCGCTCGAATTGGTTGTCACCAGATTCAGAAACATATCCACTGCGATAATGGACTGACCGAAAAGATACAGCAATACAAGCTGGAAGGCTCCGAAGAAGATGAACGGAAATAGCAGCCAGAATGTCCTGCCACAGTTTCTCGACCAAGCCATTACAGCATAATATATAGAAAGGGGTAGCAGGATATTACATATCTTTGCCGTCCATGATATGGGTTCTGTAAAGCATAGCACTACATTGGGCACTATCAGAATGACCAGAAACAGATAGAACAAATGTTCCTGATTGTCGAACCATTTTTTTATGTCTCTAAAAAGCTTCATTGATATTGAATATAAATCCGGTCTGGTGTTTGCCAAAACCTAAATCCAAACGTACGTTTACTCTCTTTTTGAACTCCCAGCGGTAGCCGAAACCATAATTAGGAAGAATATGCCTGGCCTCCAATTCCGAGAAATTCGGGAATATGGTTCCCGCCCCTACCCATACGGCAACTCCATTTCGCTTCCATACATGTTGGCGTAGTTCCAGCTGGGCATCCATTGCACACTTGTCACGGTAGCGCCCCTCATAATAGCCACGCATAGAATAGGAACTTCCCAATGTTGCCATCAGTCCCCAGGGCGGATTTCCGTAGTTCAGCAGAGTATGGAACTGGCCTGCCAACACCCCACCCTTCCACACGGACTGGTAATAGCTGGTCGTCAGTTCCGTATTGCTGAATGCATATTTATTTCCCAAAAAGGCCGGACTGAAGCGCTGGTCTATCCGTAGGTAATATCCTTTATAGGCATTTGTCAGAAAATCGCGTGAATCATACAACAAGGAAAACCCCAAGCTCACGTTGGTGCTACGCGCTTTCATTCCTTTCCATAATTCCGGTTTTTCAAAGTCATGTCCATACACGTAATCAAATGTTGTCATCGGACCGATATAAAAGTTACGTGCCATCCGGAACATGAAGTCCACCTTAACCTGCGCCTGAAAGCGATCGTATTCACTCTCATTGTCATCATTGGCTCCATTGTCATATCCTTGTCCCCAGTAAAGGCTTGGGAAAGAATAGAAATACAGATTGTAGTTCAACCGGTATTTGTCTTGGGGAAACAGATGGTTTCCACGTACTCCCAGCAAATAGAATCCCACTGTGGAGACATCCCCATACAGAGAGACATTGGACGGAGGGAGAATACTATCGTTCCGGTCGGTACGGTAGAGTCCTGCCGCCACCAGTCCGATTCCAAATTTGGTGTCACTGGAATAATGAGGCCCGCCTATAATGCTGAAATCAAATTTCTTGTTTTTCTTTTCTTTGTTGGCATCGTTGAAGTAATTCAAAATTTTTCCGAAAAAACTGCGTTTCTTGGGAAGCGAGTCTATCGGATACGTAGAAATTGAGTCCACAGAGTTTTTTGCTTCTGCAAGGTGTGTTTGTGCATGAACAGCCGTTTCTGTAATCAGCATCAATATTGGTAATATCCATTTTGTCAATTTAGTGTCCATTTACTTGTAGAAAACTTCCGTGGCAAAGTTAGTTTTTATGTTCTTCATTACAACAATGTTACTGTTCTTTTTGTTTCCAATTTTTCTCTTTTAATGTTCATTTCTACATTGCATGTGGGGTTTACTCTTTTTAACTACATCATTTATAGAACTTTCCTCGATTTATACTGTTATTTTAATATTACAAAGAACAACATGATATTGAATTATGAAAACAGCAATGGACATTCCCGATAAAGAGGGACAGAAACGACTGGTAATCGTAGGCGGCGGCTTTGGCGGATTAAAGCTGGCACGAAAATTGAAAAGCAACAAGTTTCAGATAGTTTTACTGGATAAGAATAACCATCACATCTTCCAACCGTTACTCTATCAAGTGGCCACAGCAGGTATTGAACCGAGTGCCATATCATTCCCATACCGAAAAATCTTCAAAAAAAGAGAGCATTTCCATATACGTATTTGTGAAGCACAGCAAGTCTTCCCGGAACACAATCTGCTGGAGACTTCCATCGGCACGCTGGCATACGACTATTTGGTCATTGCCACCGGCTGCAACACAAATTATTTTGGAAACGACGGGCTGGAGAAACAGACCATGGCACTAAAGAATACTTCGGAAGCCTTGTTCAACCGAAACCAGATATTGGATAGTTTTGAACAAGCCCAGAACACCGGTAATAAAGAAGATCGCAGGCGTCTGATGACCTTTGCCATTGTAGGCGGTGGAGCTACGGGAATAGAGTTGGCTGGTGCTTTGGCCGAGATGAGGAAGTTTGTCCTTCCTCAAGACTATCCGGACTTGAATATCAATGAGATGCGTATCATCTTGTTGGATGGCTCTTCCCGGCTCTTGTCTGCTTTTTCAGAAGAGTCTTCCAAAGAAGTGGCCGATTATCTGAAGAAGCGTGATGTGGAAATCAAATTGAACCAACGGGTGATGGGATACGAGAATTATCAATTGGCATTGAATGACGGGACTGCCATCGATACCAAAAATGTATTCTGGGTGGCCGGTGTCAAGGCAAACAGCCTTCAAGGATTGCCTGCCGATGCCTATGGACCGGGAAACCGCTTGAAGGTGGACACTTATAACCGTCTTTCTCAATATCCCAATATTTTCGCTATCGGGGATACGGCCCTTATGATTTCTGAGGAGTATCCCAAAGGACACCCGCAAGTGGTGCAACCAGCCATCCAGCAGGCCCGCAACTTGATAAGGAACTTGCAGCGTGCAGAAACAGGCCTGCCGTTACAGCCGTTTATATATCAAAACAAAGGCTCCATGGCGACCATTGGCCGCAATCATGCCGTAGTCGAGCTTAAGAAACTGCGTTTTGGCGGTTTTCCGGCATGGGCTGTGTGGCTATTCATCCATTTGATGAGTATTGTGGGTGTAAAGAACCGTCTTTTCATCTTCGTAGACTGGATGTGGAGTTACTTTACCTATGACCCGTCTTTACGGATTATCATCAAACCCTTGAAGCGGGAGTAAACTTTTATTGAGTAATATTTGTTATAGTTCATATACGAACTTAAAAACGAATGAATATGTTAAAACAACTTTTATTTCCCGCCAAACCGGACGGAACGGCAACATCTGCTATGCTATTGATTGCAAGAATTGTATTCGGTATATTATTAATGAACCACGGTATCCAGAAGTGGACTAACTTTCAAGAGCTGTCGGCCGTTTTCCCTGACCCGCTGGGTGTAGGCAGTCCGCTGTCTTTAGGACTGGCTATCTTTGGTGAATTGGCATGTTCCATGGCATTCATTATAGGTTTTCTCTATCGTTTGGCTATGATACCAATGGTGTTTACAATGGCTGTTGCCTTTTTTGTAATTCATGGTAATGACCCGTTTGCCACGAAAGAGTTGGCTTTTGTATATCTGGTAGTGTTCATATTGATGTATATCATAGGTCCGGGCAAGTTTGCCGTTGACCGCTGGATAAGAAAAGCTCTTTTCCAAAAGGCTCGTAAATAGACACTTCCGTTTTACTGAAAACAGATTTTAAGCTCAAATAGGATGTATTTTCGTAAAAAATCCTATATTTGCGGATGCTTAAAATAACTCGATGAGCTATAAAGCTAATTAAACACAGTAAAATAAAAAAGAGTGATTATGAAAAAGTTCAATTTGAAGATGGCTGCGACCGTAATGATTTGCGGCTCGTTTCTTTTCAGTTCTTGTATCGGTTCTTTTGGACTGCATAGTAAACTGGTCAGCTGGAATCAAGGTATTGGTACCAAGTTTGTAAACGAACTGGTTTATCTGGCATTCAATATTATCCCGGTATATGGCGTTTGCTATCTGGCCGATGCATTGGTCATCAACTCCATCGAATTCTGGAGTGGTTCAAACCCTATGGCCAGCATTGGTGATGTAAAGAAAGTGAAAGGCGAAAACGGTGACTACCTGGTAGAGACACTTGAAAACGGCTATTCTATCACCAAAGAAGGTGAGACTGCTTCTATGGAACTCATTTACAACAAAGAGTTGAATACTTGGAATGTTGTTGCCGATGGTGTCAGCACAGAATTGCTGCAAATGAACAATGACGGCACTGCACAAATGACCCTTCCGAACGGTGAGGAAATGACAGTGACGCTGGATGCCCAAGGTGTGGCAGCAGCACGTCAGGCGACGATGATTGGCACGTACTACGCTTTTAATTAATGGAAAATGGAAAATTGAAAATGGAAAGTGGCTGGTACATAGATGCCCAATAAGCATTTCTCACTTTCCATTTTCAACTTTCATTAGAACGGATATCCCACAGCAAAGTGGAAAGCAAAATCGCGGCTGAATTTAGGATGAATAATGGGATAACGGTCTTTTTTCTTTTCATAAGCCGGATTGATGGCCTTCATACCTCCGTCGAAACGCAATACAAAGAAATCCAGGTCAAGACGCAATCCCAAACCATATGCCACGGCAATCTGCTTATAGAACTTGTCAAATTTAAACTGACCTCCCGGCTGGTCTTTATAATCCCGTATTGTCCAGATATTCCCGGCATCTACAAAGAGGGCTCCTCTGAATTTCCAGAACAACCGTGTGCGGTATTCAATGCTGGCATCCAGCTTGATGTCTCCCGACTGGTTCATGAAGTTATTATCGCCGGGGAAAGAACCGGGCCCCAAATCACGTACAGACCATCCGCGCACACTGTTGGCGCCGCCGGAGAAGTAGCGCTTCTCAAATGGAAGCATTGTTGCATTGCCGTATGGAATGGCAATACCGGCACCAAAATGAAATGCCAATGAATTGCGGTTGTCAATGACCAGATTCTTGGCAAAGTCAAAATCGCCTTTCAGGTATTGGGCAAAAGGAATGTTCAACAAAGTGTATTCCCCCGATGCATTCTTTTTCATTCCTCCGAGCTTTGCCACAGCATACAACAAGTTACCCGCCGATTCAAAATTGAGGCGGATGGTATAGGAATTTCCGATACCGGAGTTATTCATCAATGCTCTTCCGGCACTGTTGTAGATATAGCTATAGCCGGTGCGGACAATAAAGCGGTCTTCATAATTGTATTTGAGGATGTAGTTCTCGTCTTTCTCCAGATAATCCTCTTTGAATGTCTGGTCTATGCTGGGCATATACAGATAGTTGATGTCCAGCAAATCAATGCGATGCTGCGAACGCTGTTGTTGTACCCCCCATTTGTAGCTCCATCCGGCAGATGCTACAATGCGCGTGAATTCGGGTCTCATCTGGTAGTTATATTGCAATCCGAATTCTGTAGTAGCCCTTATCCTCCGCTTGAAATCGCTGGATACAAAGGGAAACATAAACCGTGGGAAGTTGATGGTTGCTTCCGCACCTAATTCTATGTAGTCTTGATTCAAGGAGCTCTGCAAACCGGACACAGCCTCGTATGCCCCACGTAGCTTGAACATGAATGTTTCGGAACCTTTGAACATGTTGCGGTGCTGAAAAGCCACCGAAGCGGCAGCTCCCAAATCGCCGGCAGAGTTTGTGCCTTCCACCTCAAAAGATACGGACTGATGCTTGCCTCTGGTCAGCATCACATAGGCGTTGAGCTTTGCACTGTCACTCTGTTGCACTTCAAAAAAACGGATATTGGTATATTTCAGGGCTTGCAGGCGTCCGTAGTTGGAGTAGGTACGCTGCACGTTCTGCTCGTTATAGAGAGTTCCCGGAGTGATGCGCAGATTGTTGGTCAGCACTTTGGGGCGCAGATAAAGCTTGTCTTTGTAGTAGATGGGAAAGCCTTTGTAATGCAATGAATCATTCACCTCGATGCTGTTCTGGGTGGATGCCTGCAACACATTATAATCGGTAATGAAACTCACTTTATTGATAGTGTATTGCCGGTGATTCTGCGGCGTATCCTCGTTATGCTGTCTGTATGGAGCCAAATGCAGTGTCAAATCTACCAGATAAGAATTACGGACAGTATCCGCAGTATAGGATATGTACTCTTTATTGAACTTGTAATATCCATTCTGAAGCAGTTTGTTTGTGATGCGCTGGCGTTCTGCATCCAGTACATTGACATCAAAATACATGCCTTCGGATAATAAGGTTACTGCGGAATCCTGCCGCATGTATTCCTTTATTTTACTGTCCTGGATATCATATTTCAAGGTACGAACTTTATAGGGCTTGCCGGTTGTCACTTTATAGACCAACTTCATCTTTTTCTTCTTGACTTGGCGTACCGGTTCCACCAGGGCGCCCATATAGCCCATATTCTGCACAGCCTTAGTGATTTCTTCCCTGGTCCGGTTGGTTTCCTCCTCACTGTATATGACCGGGGCATCACCTAATTTCCTCAATGTACGGTTTATCCAGCGTGTAGAGTCCCGTCCGGACCAGTTGTAGACATACAACTGGGTCTTTATCAGGCTGAACCACTTCGCATTGGGATTCTGGCGGATGTACATGGAGAGATTGGATGGTTTTACTTCCTTATTATCAGTATGTATGCGCACTTCATCCAGCAAATACGAGCCGTCCGGCACATATTTGGTAGAAGAACAGGAAGCCAACAAAAGTACGATAGTAGTAAGTATCGCGTAGCGGAAACCTTTATTCATACCGAGTCATTAATTGCGCATAAACAGCTACAAATATACTTGTATTTTTTTGTTCCCGAAATAAAAAACGCCGGAAGAGTGCAGAGTTTTTGATTATATTGAAATAATCACGTATTTTTGTCAAATGATAACATGTGTGTCCTATGGCATTAAGTAAAAATCGCATTAAATATATCCACTCGTTGGAGCAGAAAAAGAACCGGAAGGCCGACAAGGTATTTCTGGCAGAAGGACCTAAACTCGTAGGGGATTTGTTGGGACATTTTCCTTGTCAGTTCTTGCTGGCAACTTCAGAATGGCTTTCCCGGAACCGCCCTCTCTCCACCGTAACGGATGTCACGGAAGTATCGGAGGAGGAACTTTCGCGTGCCAGCCTGCTGAAAACTCCCCAACAAGTGCTGGCTGTGTTCCGGCAGCCGGATGAGGAGACGGATATTTCCGTCATCAGCCACTCCCTCTGTCTGGCTTTGGATGATGTGCAAGACCCCGGTAACCTGGGAACGATTGTCCGCCTTGCTGATTGGTTCGGGATAGAGCATATTTTCTGTTCGCCCAACACGGTGGATATCTATAATCCCAAAACTGTGCAGGCAACGATGGGAGGTATCGCACGCGTCAGACTGCATTATACTCCCCTACCCGAGTTCATCCGCTCACTGAAGGATATTCCCGTTTACGGCACTTTCCTGGACGGAGAGAATATGTACGGACAACCGCTTTCGAAAAATGGGCTGATTGTGATGGGTAATGAAGGAAATGGCATCGGAAAAGAAGTGGAGGCACTCATCAACCGCAAACTATACATACCGAATTATCCCGCCAGCCGTGAGACCTCGGAGTCATTGAACGTGGCTATTGCCACAGCAGTAGTTTGCGCTGAGTTCCGGCGCCAGGCTGCATTGTAGTAAAATCAAAAGGAAAAAACAACCAGGGAATCAAATAAGGCAATTCTTCCTCGATAACCGGAGGGATTGCCGTCAGTATATTGCAGCACGTATCAAAATGAGGATAGTCTGTTTCCACCTCCGTAAGCAAAGCTATGACTCCCGGTAGCCATTCCGTATTCTCCACCTCTTCTGTCAATGGGAAGATACGTGATACACATTGTCCTTCACCTATCTCCACCACATATTGTTTCAGATAGCCATGCCCGGGAAGAAACAGAAAATGGGAAGCGTAGCGTTTCATGCTTTCGGACGGGGACGTATGGTTCTGGGAGTCGTGGTATTTTCCTGCTCCTGAATTTCCAGAGGTTTCAATTTCTCAGGTTTTCCGATACTGTCTTTGCGAAGGGAGTCTGTCGCCTGCTGAAGGCTGTCCTTTGGGGCAATGACCAAGCTGTCCGTGGCGTGATAGCGCATCAGTGAGATACGGTCTGCCAGCAAAGGCTGTGGAGTCTCCTGCTGCGGATAATAGATGAACCCGCGTATTTCCTTGATTTCTCCTAAAGTATCGGCAAACAAGGTGAGCGTTTCCACACCTGTGTCTTGTACTTTCCGAATGGCACTGATGACACTGTCATTCTTTTCGTAAAGAATCTGCATCGCCATCAACGGAGCATGTATGCTGTCCGGTGCACCGTTGTGGAAACGGAAGCGCACGCTCCAGCGCAGCGTGTCACGGTCGTGGAAATTGGTGTCTGATGGCAACGTAAACGTTATCTTGTTGTCCAGGGGCATACCCGTCAACTGATAGATATGCTGCCATATCCACACGTCGATACTGTCTCCGGGAAGTGATTCTTTCGGCTTGTTGTCACGCAGGGCAATCAAGTGGTTGATACCGTCTCTCTCGGCTTTCAACCGTACATTCACTTTCTCGTAGATTTTGGTAAGTACTTCCGGGTTACGGGCAAACCAGACCATAGAAGAGTCAAAATCGGCCTGAGTAATGCCATATTTCTTGAAAACCGATTCAATGTATAGCACCCGCTTATAACTTTCGTTATACGGCACTTCTTCACCCATAGCTTTGGCTATGTGATAATCATAAAGCACGTTTTCCATCTTGGCATCCGGAAGGACGGTTTCAGGTCTTTTCACCTTACAAGCCGTCAGACTGAACACCAGAAGGACTACGCTACACCATTGAATTCGATTTATTCCTTTCATGATTTCTTTATGGCAGCATGATAGGCATCATTGAAGTCCTTGCCGTAGAACAACAGCAAAGCAATGATACCGCAACTGATTGCTGCATCCGCAAAATTGAATATCGGGCTGAAGAAAATGAAATGTTCTCCACCGACAAACGGCATCCATGCGGGCCAGTTTGTATCAATGATGGGGAAATAGAACATATCCACCACCTTGCCATGGAACCACGGGGCATATCCCCCTCCTTCAGGCATGAAGGAGGCTATCTGCGAATGGGTGCTTTCGTTGAACAGCACGCCATAGAACACACTGTCGACAATGTTTCCCAAGGCTCCCGTCAAGACCAAAGACACACAGATGATAAATCCGGTCTTCATGCCTTGCTTCACGAACTTGTACAGAAACCAGCCAATGACCGTGACTGCAGCAATGCGGAACAAGGTCAGGAACAGTTTGGCGAATATTTCCATACCGAAAGCCATACCACTATTCTCGGTAAAGTATATATAGAACCAATCCGTAATCCGGATACTCTCATGCCAGTACATGTGGGTCTTTATCCAAATCTTGATAAAACTCATTGCTTTGAGTATACGACCGCAACATAT